>ERZ1034998.26-NODE-26-length-104450-cov-42.550831_pt1 | contig 104450 bp, 145 predicted proteins | sample MGYA00520621_ERZ1034998 | MGnify/ENA primary metagenome ERZ1034998 (study PRJEB33766, sample SAMN09781748) | gut metagenome | biome: gut microbiome | host: Homo sapiens | place: Madagascar | study: EMG produced TPA metagenomics assembly of the PRJNA485056 data... | reverse complement strand
AGCAACAGACTCATAATCTGGAGGTCCTAGGTTCAAGCCCTAGCTGGTCCACAAGAAGGAAGAGGTGGGCGGCGTTCCTGGTAACCGCATTAGGTGGGCATACTTAAACGAATACTAGGTGTATGCAGTTATTCCTTCTTTAGATACATTAGCTCAGTTGGTAGAGCAATAGATTTTTAATCTATGGGTCATGGGTTCGAGTCCCATATGTATCACATCCCTGCGAGAAATCGCACATTCAATGACTACTAGCAAAGACTAGTGCAATTCCTTGAGCTTAATAGGATAATTAACATTTGTTAAATCTCTAATAAATTATCAAAATGAAGAGATTATTTGAAAAGCTTAGCATGTGCTTAATCATGCTTATTGTAGCCATCACAGTGTCATCATGCAACTATGTGAAACAGGCAAAGGGTGAGATCAGACACGATGACTCACTCATGGTGTCAAAAATGATGCAGGAAATTGACAATCCTACATTCGCCAACTACTCTGATGCGTTAGTGTATCAGAAAGCTGAAGGCCAATGGAGACATCAGGATTCTGTGTTCTTCAACATACCTGAAAAGGTTATGCGTGATGTGGTATCGGTCTTAGAGAAATCTGGGGAACCGATAAACAAGAGAAGTATATCTCATGAGTTCGAAATGAACAAGCATGTGTATCTGAATCTTCCTGATAAACGGGATCAATACAGCGCTATTACTCCTCCTGACATCCCCAACACGAAAGTCGTTGACACCATTATCGACGGTAAGCATGTACAGCTCGTGCAGTCCTCCAGTACAAACATAACGACAAAGGAGGATTAGCTATGAAGCAGTATGTTACTATCTCTTACGAAGGCGTTAAGCTGAATTCAGTAGAAGTCTTATCTTTTATTGAAAAGCTGAAGTCTATTAGGCTTGGTATCGAAGATGTACACGTATGCACAATGGATGAAACGGAAGTTAATTCCGTTATTATTCGCCACACTGAAAACAAGGATGCTACAGAATTATCTGTTGCAGAGTCTGCGTGCATCTATGTGAAAAAGAAGTTTGAAAAATTCTTCAACTCCAAGATGAAGCTGTTGCTCGCATTGTCAGAGGCTGTAAATGACGAGCCTAACAATGAAGCTCTTATGAACGCCATTAAGGTTATATCTAGTGGTGTAAGTAAGAAGCTCCGCGATTCTTACGGTATTTCTACCGATGTTATTTGTGTATTCAAAATGGTTCAAAGTAACATGTAATATGAGCAGAACGCAACATAATACTAAGAAAATGTATCGTCAGCGTCACGCAGAGGCCAAAGCAAAGGCATGTAAGCGTGACAAGTTTAAAAACAAGCTAAATCCTTTAGACTATGTGGAAGATCCCAGTGTATACGATCAAGGGCAAGACAAAGGGTAAGAATACAAAAACATTGGTATTCGAATCCAAATACCCTAACGAGAATCAAGCTAAAGAGGCTAGATCCGCGCTTATTCATTTGGCTAACTGCACTCACAAAGCTCCATGCGATATCACCATTAACAATGATGGTGCAGTATTCGTTAAGAATCCATCCTGGAGTGTGGGCGAAGTAACAATATGTTAATTAATTTTATTTACAAACATTTTAAACATTATCAAAATGGCAAAAGCAGAAACAAAAGGCGCTGCTAAAGAGCAGCAGAATGTGTCAGCAGACAACGTAGTAGAGAAGTTGATGAAGGGTAACCTCGTCACAGACATCGCAGACAAGGCGGCAGAAGAAATCCGCCAGGATGAGGAGAAACGCAAGATCTCCCAGGTCAAGGAGATCGTTAAGTGTGCTGACTATCTCCGTATTAAGGAGCTTCTCAATGTCCGTAAGGACCGTGCGAAGGCAAAGATTACTCTTGATATTCTGAAGAAGCGCACAGATTTGTTGGCCCGTCTTCTTGGTAAGGACGAGAATGGTACCGTCGTTCCTGACGACCAGAAGATTACGCCAAATCAGTTCCGTGACCTTTCGCAGAAGATCGATGAGGATCAGCGTAAGCAGATGAACGAATTGAACCAGGAATACGAGAAGCACGACCGTGAGTTGCGCACTAAGTATCCGAACAACTGGTATTATGCCAACTATCAATTCGATCGCTTCTAATTCTTCTTCTAGTACAAGTATCTTCGTATCACGTACATAGATTCTCAGGTACTAGAGATCCCGAGGGACAGTGTAGAGAAGGAATCTTAGAATGAATTAACATTCTCATCAAGTATCTTCGTATCGCGATGAGAGGAAGAGATGTGAACCCACACAGTAAATTGGGACAGTAGATCAAACAATATGTTTTGTGCGTATCATTGTATCGGGGAGACTCAGGTAAAGAAGAGAAGTATTTACCAGAACCCTGCAAAATATATCAAAAATGCTGAATATAGCCCTCTAAGTATCTTCGTATCATGAGGATTCCTATATATTTATAGCCATGTTTTAATGCGTTCTGAGGTGCCGTAGGAGATAAGTGGAGTAATTAACCACGATGCTGCCGAAAGCGCCTTAGAATGACTCTAAAGTGGCTTAAATCGAATGTTCTGACTGATCATCGGAACATTTACAAGAAACGTAGAGTGTGTATGAAATAATCTGTTTGGACAGGGGTTCGACTCCCCTCACGTCCACAACCTCCCGCAGGGGTGTTCAATCTGAACATCAACCCAGGCATGTTGTAAAACTGCCTACACGGGCGTGTTTGGTTTTGACAGACAGAGGAGATAAATACGTTAAGCACTATACTATAAATTAAACGGCAATGTAAATAACATTGTAGACTATACTAACGTAGCGTAAGTTTAGTCTAGGTGTTTCCTACCAAAGTGGAGAGAAGAAAGAAGTTGGTACCGTCGCCTTTTTGGTTTGGGTCTGGGGTTCGATTCCCCAGCTTCTTCCTATTAGTTATGACAAAGGGATATAAAGCGATGATAAAGGACAGGTGTCCTCATGTCGTCAACCTCGCATTTAAATGGTGTACGGAGTTTGGTAGATTATCTAATATAGGTAAGGAGCCACACGAAAGAATTAAGTATGCCGTAAAAACGCGATGGATAGACCGTGTATACCAAGAAAATGTAGCAATCTATAACGCTGGAAGAGGGATACCTCGAACAGATGAAAAGAATGCATCATTAAGAAAAGCACTTGGAATACATGAGGGGTCTCAAAATTTTAATTTTGCAGACTCTATAAACTTAGATTGTATCAACAAGACATTTAACTCCGGAGAACGAGCATTTTGGGTATGGGTTAATAGCTGGGTAGTATGGTTCCAAGAGAACTATAAATACCTAGAAAACTATTATAACATATCATGTAAATGTGGTAATATGGCTTTATTTGATAACACATTGTCGGAAAAAGCTAGTTTTCTAGATGATTATCTTGAAGATTTCTCTAAGTTTATTAAGAAAACATTTAATTAAACAAAATAAAAAATGGAGTATTTCCCTAAAGTACTAATTTACAGAGCTAGTCTGTTAGGCTATAAAGAAGAAGGTATAGAAAATGTGATTAATTGGTTCCATAACCGCCTTAAAAAAGGCTTTGTCTATGAACCTCACATATTCTGTGCAGGAGATAGCCTAGACGATAATTGTTTGTATGAATATGCATGTAACGAGCATTTGCGTAGAGTTGGTGACTGGATTATGAAAACGATGATTCTAAGCAGCCCTATAAAGTTTAAAACACTTACAACTCGTATGCGTATTGGTTCAGGACTACTTGAAAAAGTAGAAATGAAAACCGGAGGAAAAGATCTTAAGATTATTCTCTTTAACAATTTCGTCAACAACGTTTGGTCGCTGTACCGTCAAAAGATGGTGTATGACCTTCCGTTTTATCAGGAGTAGGGTGAGAGAGATCTCCCCTACCCCACAATATGGAGTATCAGCGTATCACTCAATCTGAGATTGAGACCATAAAAGAAGCTCAAAAGGGAAATGAGCTAGCGTTTAATAAATTGTTTAACCGTTACAAAGAGTTCGTTGACAACGTGCTCTTTTGTTACGTGAATGACATGGATGAAGCTAAAGATCTTACAAATGTTGTATTTCTTAAGGTTCACCAAAAACTCTCGACATTCACAGATTATTCGTCTTTTGGCGGATGGCTGAGAATTATAGCTAATCGAACAGCTATAGATTATCTACGAAAAGTAAAGGAAAAATCAATGGAATTAGGAGAAGATACAGGCCGACTACCTGTTGAATTAACTAATTCTTCAGAAGAAGAAGATCTTGTCAATCTTCTTGAGTATGAATCTCTTCTAAAGGAATTTGAAAAACTCCCGAAGAAGATACAGAAGATTTTTAATTTATTTTATGTAGAAGATCTTACCGTTGATGAAATTAGCAAAGTGCTGAAAATTCCTACAGGCACTATAAAGGCTGCGTTAAGTCGCACTCGTAGGAAAATTAGAAATAACTTAAAAGTTTAACAAAAATGACTTCACTTTTATTATTGATTCTCTCGATTTTTGTAGCTCTTGGTTTCGCAAGATACAATAAGAGCAACAAGTTGTTCTGGATCATTCTCGTAAGTCTCTTGCTTGGTTTTACCGGTAAGAGTATGGTCAACTATGCCTTTGTTGACCATAAAAGTGAAGCCAGTACAGTTAAATCTTCTGCAAATCCCATGCTGGCACCGACGTGCTCATTTCAGGCTTTGGAACCCTCAGAGGGCGCCGGTACATGTGCCGAGACAAAACCAGCAGGTAAGGATACAATTGTAGTAGATACTGTTACTGTGCTTAACTTGGGTGAAGATGAGCATATTAACGTGCTCACTAAACCTCCACGAGATTGGTTAAAAACGAACTTCATATTCGACACAAGTTGAATTTAAGTTAGTTGCCCAGAAAGTATTAAACGTTTTAAAGTATTCTATTATGGAAAAAGTAAAAATATTTCATATAGGAAACAAAAAGGGACTCCGTAAGCTTATTAAGCTTTTGGATGAACAGGGCGTGCAACACACGCTTACAAAAAAGACCAAGGTAAACAAGCACTATGGAATCGAGTACACTATCAAAAATGGTGTAATCGCTCTCATAGAGCATGCTAAGGTTATCGAGTTAATGAAGGCTGCTAAAAAGGCAGCGTAGTAAATAACATTTAAAAACATTATCAAAATGGCAAAAAAGAATGGAAAGGGCAATGTAAAAGTTGCTCAGAATAACAACAATGGTGATAACGGTGCAAATGCAGCTATTGATGCTGCAGCTATGCTCACAACAACAGGCGGATCAAGCATGGATCGTAATCACCAGGTGGATTTGTTGAGAATGGCTCACGATCGCTTCTTCTTGGATGAGAAGGCAGCTGAGCACACTGGCTTCCCACAGGGAGCAATCGACAAGATCAACCACATTAATGCCCTCGGTATCGCTGTATGCGTATGTAACGAGGTCAAGTATGGAACAAGTGACTTTGCTTGTGTGATCCGCAAGTCTGCGCTTCCAGAGCTCACTGAAGCTCTGAATGAGATTGGTGTAAAGTTTGATGACACAAAGCTTTTGCCTTCGAAGGACGATCCGGATGCGGTTGAGGTAACAGGTTCAGCTGTAGAGGTGTCAGAAGAGACTTCCAAGAAGCTCGAAGAGGATGCTAAAGCTCGCGCTGCAACAGCAGGTAAAGTTTTTGATCCTACAAAGATCAAAGATGAAAAAGAGCTTAAGGAGGCTTTGTCTGGCTTCTTGGCTATGAACCGTGATTCTAAGCTGATGGATAGCATCATGCAGTGTGTAAACTTCTATAAGGCATATCGCTCTATTGTGGCTAAGCGCGCTATCGAGTCTGCCGAGAAGACACTCAAGGATACCAAGGACAAGGAGTATAAAGCTAACGCTGAGAAGGCTCTTGCTTCTGCAAAGAATGACCTCGAGCGCATCAAGGACATGAGCTTCCATGACACATTTCGCAAGATTGTTGAGCTTACGGGTCGTGTCGGAACGCTTACTTATGGAATTGGTGCTCACTTCTTCAACGTTACCGCTACGTCAGGATCTCCTGTATCTGCGTTCTGTGAGCTTCACGACCATTCTACTGACAAGAACACCGGCGTATGCAAGTATACCGATGATCAGATTGCGGATGCTGTAAAGTGCCTTGTAATCATTGGTGCAGACGATGTTCGCTCAAAGGGTAAGACTTTGCTCGATGCAGAAAACAAGCTGCCAGAAAAGGATCGTGTCAAGGAGCACATTGATGCAGCTAACAAGAATATTGCATTTGCCGATAAGGCTACTGCAGCAGTTCTTGCAGCTCCAGGTAGCTTCGTTGAAAGCTTGAAGCAGAACTTCTTGGACGGTAACAACTTTGCAAAGAAGACTGTTATCGCCATCAAGCACGCATACTATCGTGACGTTACTCCAGAGATGATGGCTAAGGTTAAGTCTGATTCAATGCTTGATAACGCTACACAGTATGCAGGTATCATCTCTAATCTGTTCCGTAATCCTTCTGATCCACTCGTAGGTTATGCCAAGGAGAACATTATCGACTTGGAGTTCAAGACCGATGAGGAGATTAAGGCTGAGGAAGAGGCTGTTGCCAAGGCTGCTAAGGAAGCAGCTGACAAGAAGGCAGCCGAGAATAAGAAAAAGGAAGCCAAGGGTAAGGCTAAGGCTCAGGTAAAAAAATAATACGGCCAATTAAGAAAACTGGTTCACAACTAGTTGGTCGCATTAAAAGAGCCTTTGACATCCAATGGCAAAGTGAACGCAAATAATTTAACTATCAAAGTATGAAAAAATTAGTGATCACGTTGTTAGGAGCAGCATTTCTTGCTATCGGCATGAATATTGCTGATCTTAAGAATGTTCCCCTTCCAACGACAGTGCAGACAGTAGCAGCATCTACTGTACCGCAACCAATGGACCATTTGTTTGGTCAAGTGAATCGTGCTAATCCTGATATAGTGCATGATACCGTTAGGGTAGAAAAGCCTGTACCTTGTAACCATAAACAGTTACCTGCAAAGGTAATTGTTAAACGCACCGTAATTAAGAAGACAGATACGTCGTATGTACCACTTCTGTACATTATGGAACCTGGAGAAAAGGTCGACTCCACTAATCACAACTCTACCATTCGTAAGGGAGAGCTCAATGATTATATTCAAATCGCCTCCAATGTGCATAAGTAAACATAAGAACCCTATGCACTATAATTGGGTAAGTACATATAGTAGATCCCATTAGTCTACGTACTATTCTGGAACATCCCCCGCGAAGGAGCTAGAAGAAAAACTCAATATTAAACTTGATCCGAGAATATGTTAACCCTGTCTTGCAGGGCAAGATTACTCAAAAGGTAGGATGAAATGTATCAAGCATTGAAACCGTTTGATATAGGTAGGAGAAGCGTTGTATCAGCTCCTATAATTGCACAGCTGGACTTGTGAGAACCGTCTGGAGACAAGCTGGATGAGGCTGAATGCACCTTAAAAGATGCAATGTAATTACAAACGCATAAGTCCCAAGAAGGGCATAATGAACCGTATCGTAATTATATGTGATAATACTAAGCATATACAAACGTTACACGAGACGAACTATATTGGTCCCCAGTAGGTGAACAGAATTGCATACATGGTATGGTGCATGGTGCTGGAAGAACCGAGGATATCCCAAACAATATAGAAGTATTATTAAGCCGTAGGTAGTGTTTCTAGTGTCCAAAGCTAGTATAAAGGCCGAAAAACTGCATCAATACTGTGGGAGTAATACCACACAGAGTAAACTAAATGAGTTTGCTGACTATACCAAAACCTTACTGTTCGATTCAGTACAACTCCGTTGAAGGGGTGCCAGGGATGGGGTAGAAGTGTCTGATTGTGACCGCCAGGCTTTTCTTGTTTATGCGGTATATAAAAGTAAAACAAGCGCAAGGGTTGGGCAGCCCCTTAATCGAAGCTCTACGGGAGTATCGTACGCGGGTGAAGATCGCGGTGAAAATCTATTCCAGTTGTATTATTAGGATGTTAGGCAATCCGAACTTACAGCCAATTTCCATGAAAATTAAATCGTTCATGAGACTATGATCGATGACTCCGTTACAGTCAAAGAAAATTGATGGAGAGCTATCCTAGAATAAGAAATAGTAAAGCAGGTAGAAAGTTGATTCGAGATATGTCCATCCAGGACCATTTGACCTCCACTTTCATCCAAAACAATCTAGACTAATAGTCTATTTGCACTATGACATACAATATTATATAGTCTCTACAGAGTAGTAAGCTGGTATATTATGTATGCGTATGTTGTATGCAAGAGATATAGATTATGAAAACCTAGAAAGTTTAAAAGATAACATGTTTAACAAAAATTGATGTCCCTTCATAGAGTGAATCTTACGTTGTAAGTAAGGGCTTGAGGTGAAGAAATCGAGTGCCAACCGATATGCCAACCATGCTAAAGTATGCTGCGCAACAGTATATGTAAACACAAAGGTTCGAAGCAATACAGAAAATTGATGGGCAGCTTATATTCTATGTTGTAAAACGACTGTGTATATTATATGTGTATACTGTCTCTATACATGTATATTACGTTTATAAGTGGGTGACAAGATGAGATGTATGGGTTGAATTCCCAATATTCGTGCACTATAAATAGGAGGTAGTAATACCGGTACAGAAAAATTGCAAATATCAGCAAAGATACAAAAAGCCGTAAAGTCTGTGATGGGTTTGATCCTGAGACATTCCGATAACCAACCGCTGGATACATGCCATAAGCCGAGTATCGCAGTAAGGAGACCTAGCTGACAGTCGCTTCTAAGTTAGCAGTAGAGACAATCTGCTTTAATAACAATCGTGTAGGAATATCTTGTAAGTATAGTAAGGGAAATACGACCGAGATTCTACATATTTTCGTGGGTTATAAGAATTCTAAGATTCTATGAGTGTTAGTTGCTCTGCAAAATTTCACCAACGAAGATTAGAATAGTTAAGTTAGAAAAAACGTGAACAAAATAGCAGAAAACAGTTCAGCATTTGATTATGCAAAGGAAGCATTCAAAGCTTTAGACGATGGGCCTGGATAAACCAGTAAATGCTAATTGCATCATACGTATGCAATTCCTGCTGCAAGCCTACTACCCTATTGTTGTAGTAGGGAAAGTGCAGCTAAGTCTATTTAAAGCGTCTACAATAGTAGAACTTCCTTTAGGAAACTAAGTAAGCAAAGTAGTAACCGAGTATCTTCGTATCAGCGTTGCTTTATTCAATAAACAACGGCAAAGGTGTAGCCAAAATACACCATATTTTTCAATCATATCGTTAGTTAATCAATAACGATATCAAAAAGGATATGATTATGTCAGAAATTAATGTAAACATCGTGGAAACAACTATTAAGTCAAATCGTACCCCACTGAGTATGCTCGGTGCGAAAATGTTTGGTCAGGACGTATTTACTCCTCAGACCCGTATGTTCAACCCAGACCATGATAAGGTTTTGGAGCAGGCTAAGCAGAGCTCCAATGTAAACCTTGTACTCAATCGTTCGCCTCGTCGCTTCTCGATCGGCTATATCACGATTGAGTCTATGGCAACAAAACAGAATGCAATCGGTGATGTCGTTTGCCGTCTCAATGAGGGCACCGACAACCAGATCGATATTCCTCTCGGTGAGAACAGCACCAAGTTTGGTGAGACCACTGAAGAGGCTGTCCAGAACGCTCTCAAGGACAAGAATTCTAAGGCTGTGTTCTCAGATCCTAAGGATTTGGGTGGCATTCTTAACGACCTTAACCGTGGTGAGATAGCTCGTCTTGACGCCATGATCGAGCAGTTGCAGAAGGCTAAGGCACAGTGTGTATCTGCCATTTCAGCAAATGAGAAGATCATTGCTGACTACGAGCGCCAGAAGGCAGAGTCAAAACCAGCTGATAAGATCGCATAGGATTCATGGAGGCTGTTTTAACTGAGAAGAGTGTTAAGCTTATTGCTGTAATGCTCTCCGAACCGAAGATTAAAGCAGCCGTTTATGAAAAGTTGGACCATACAGAGAAGTACAAAATCTATACCATTAACGATGATGGCAGTATTACTCTCGGTTCAACCAGATTCCATTTTTGGAACAAGATAATCGGCTGCGAGCAAAACTTACCATTTGAGAGTTTCGCTCTCAAGGTATGGGATGCACTAGTGAGTCTTTCCACAGGGCTTAACCAAAAAGCCATTATGGAAGGACTATCACAAGAAATTGTGATGAAAGGAGTTAAAGACAAAAACTTTAACTGGGTCGTAGAACGACTGTATGATGTTGCGACAAAAGTATGTCAGAATTCTAGCATTGCTGATGGCGTAGGAGCGGACCCTGCGGGGTCCCGGGTGTTAGGGCCAAGGCTTAACGCTCAGCAAGAGTATCCTGACAAAATTGTTATCAATATCAACGGTCGTAAAGAAATTTTTCAGGTGAAAGATTGCATAGGTAAACCAATGATTGAGTTGGAGTACGGAATTGTAAACGCTAAACGAGTAATGCCATAAACAGAAACATTCCTGCGGGAATGGTGTATGAACTGCGAGCAGAAGAGTACACATTCATGCATGGTATTGCCGTTATTGTTTATAACGAAATGCAAAGACGATATTATTAGTTTATATTAAAAGGCATCCTTAAACGTTCTCTGCGGAGAATAGGTAATCCGCCCTGCGGGGTAGGATTGCCAATGGATGTCTTTTATTCTTTATTACAGTTATATGTAATATAGGAACTAGGTAAATGGCTGATTCAAGTAAATTGTTTAATTTTAATCAAACTATATGAATAAGAAATCAATTAAATTGAACTCAGCAAACATCATTACAATTCGTAAGAACATTGATATCACTATCAATAAGTATTGGCGAATTATTCGAGCAGAGAACCTCATGTCTAAGAAGGCAATTGCAGCAAAGCAGGGTTCTGGCTTAGATCTCAAGAGCTTGTATAACCAGATTGTACAGCTTAGTGAGAAGCGTATTATGATTAAGGGTATTTTGGTAGCTCTTAATACAGGTACAACTACATTCTCTTACAAGGATTTTAAGAAGACAAATAACTATAGTATTTTCGCAGCGTGCGAGGCAAAGGAGGCAATAGCACAACTTAAGATGATCAAAACACTTGATCCATCAACTAAGGCAAAAAAGGGATTGAAGGCTATGCCTAAGCGTGAGGTATTCTCCTCAGCTAAGATTGCTCAGCTTATTCACGAGCAACAACTACTAGCAAATAAGTTTGATGCTAATCTTGAGAAGTTTAACAATGAGACTTCTATTGAGATTAAGGATACTATTGCAGATAAGTTCGAGATGGATCTTGCAGCTTAAATGCTATAGGTTCGAGACAAATATAAGGGTCGCCGAAAGGAGTAAGATCGAGGCTTACACGAACCACAAATAAGGAATCCCTTGCCTTAAAAATAACATTATTAACACATTAAATTATCAAAATTATGTCAAAGAAGAATAATAAGAAGAACCTCAAGAAGGTTCAGGCTAAGATAGGAACTACACCAGTTAAGGCTGAGGCAGCTAAGAAGGAAGAGTCTAAGGCTGCTGTAAAAAATACAGAAATCGCTGCAGCGAAAGACGATGCTAAGGCTAAGAAGAAGGCCGAAAAGAAAGCTCATGAGGAGGCTAAATATGCCGCTTCTAAGGCTCGCATAGAGGCCCGTAAGGCACGCAAAAAGAGCGTTATGGATAAACTGATCGACTCCAAGAAGGAAAAGGCTTCAGAGCCTGTTAAAATCACTCTTGAGGACCGTTTGAAGAAGCAGGAAGAGCGTCGTAATGTCGCTATGGCTCGTCACATCGCATCAGTTACCCGTCGATGCAAACGTATGCATCTCAATGATGCCGACACCAAGAAGGTGATAGACATCGCAAAGAAACAGTGGGACAACGCCACTGTATACAATATTACAGTTGTATGTGATTCTGTTCTGAAAAAGAAGAAGGAGCTCGAGAAGTTGGTAAAGGATTGCGGAATTAAGTCTGCATGTATCACTAACTCTACAGCATTCTTTAAGAACGTGCCAGCAAGTGTAGTAGCAAAACTGCGTGATATTGTAGGTAATGCTACATTCTATCAGTATCGTTCTGATGATAAGTCTCCATTCGAGGAGGCTGGCATAGATATGTCGGGCAATCACAATAAGCACAAGAAGGGAGGCGATCCTCATACTATCGAGTGCTCAAAGAACGCTAGTGTTAACTTCTACAACCTCCGTAAAGCTAAGAAGAAGGCTAAGGAGGATCTTGAGAAGAACACTTATAATTTCCGTCACGGCTCTAAGGCCGAAGGACGTAAGCTTCGTCGTGGGCTCAAAGTTAAGGCTAAAGCCGTAAACAAGAAGCCTACACAGGTTAAAGAAATTAAAGAAAAGTCAGTTAAACAAGCAGCTTAATCATAGGAGGCAACGTTATGAATACCCAGAATAATCAATATTTGGACGATTATGTTGAAAAATATCGTGACATCAAAGAGAAGTGGCTTAAGGATTTTAATAAGTCTCATGGGACTACTTCTAAGTTCTGTAAAGAACACAATATCCATGGTCTTTCCCGGAAGAAACCTTGGTTTATACTGCTCAAACGTGATTCGATCAAAATTGAATCTCGCAGAAAGGTTACGAAGCTTAACCATACTGAGCTCATGGAAGGGTATGTTCAACACAAGTTGCAGAAATGGGAGCGAAAGCACCCATGCCCGGTTAAAAAAGACGACTTGTTCTACGCGCAGCAGTTCCCAGTTTGGGAAGCAGAAAAGAATGCTGCAGAAGAACATATTAGAGACTTAGTTGTCGCTAAATATGACAAATTACAACTTGTTGGACGATTCCAGCATTCGGACGACAAGTTCTCTGAGCAGGAAGTTGCTCAGATAAAAGACGATGGCGAAACTGCTAAGTATGGAGGAGTAAACAATCTTCCAGAACACAGTAAAGTCATGAAGATGGCTCGTAAGGAGACAAATAAGGTAAAAGCAAAGCGCAGTAATCTTGTTTGTACAAACCTTAAAGACCATCGAAAGAAGACGGGACGACTCCTGTTACCAGGCGCAAATAAAATGCGAATGGCAGCTTAAGGCGTAACTTCTTCAAAACCGACCAGGACACCACTGGTCACCCTAGTGTGCTCCGAAAGGATATGACTGCGAGGTGCGAACCCTCACTAGGGACTATGATAATAAAGGAAAGACCAGTAGTTCTATATGACATAGAAGTTTTTCCAAACTGTTTTCATTGTACTTGTAAAGATTCAGAGAGTCATAAACTATATAAATTCGAGATATCCTGTCGTAAAAATCAACTAGAAGAACTAGTTGACTTCTTCTACACCAACAGAACTGATCATATAATGTGCGGCTACAACAATAAGCATTATGATGACATAATCATAAGTTACATTATACATTTCTGCAGTAGAATGAAGCGACTAGGATACTCGAGAATTTGTAGTTCTCTCTACTATCTTAGTAAAGAAATAATAAGTTCGGAAAAAACAGGAAATATTGATAAGATTAAAGTGTATAAGTATGCAAATTACTTCTATTCATTTGATCTTATGATGATGCTCTATAGCGCCAAACAGCAGAAAAGCTTAAAAGAAATAGAAATACTCTTACATATGCCAAATGTACAAGAGTATGAAGGAAGTTTTGATCTGCAGATCCAGGAATGTGATATTGACGCTATGATAGAGTATAACGTGAACGACGTAGAAGCTACTGAGACTTTGCTTAACAAAGTAAAAGAAGATGTAGAACTACGTCTTGAAGTGGAAAAAGAATGGGGGTTTGATGCGCTTTCGATGAGTGGCGTACGATTTGGAGAAGAAGTGCTTTTGCGCAAAACTCTAGATATTGCCAAAACTACAAAAGATGAATTGAAGACCCGTACCAGAAAAGTCGGAAACATTCGTCTAGGTGACATTATACTCCCATTTATACAATATTCTAATCCAAAGTTGAAAGAAGTCTTATTGGATGTAAAGAATGCTACTTGCAATGCAAGTAAGTCTGATAAGAAACAAGAAAACTATGAGAAGAAGTTTGTTCTCTCAAATATTTGCTACTCTATAGGCGAAGGTGGTATACACACCATCAACGAACCTAGAGTCTACAAACCTACAGCTGAACAGTTTATAGGACACTCCGACGTTACGTCTATGTATCCTTCACTAGCCATTATAAACCATTGGCTTCCAGTTCACTTAGGAGAAGATTTTTGGAATGTGTACAGTGCTCTATACAAGGAGCGCTTGGCTGCCAAACGTAATGGAGAGTTATTAAAGTCTAAGGCATTTAAACAGGCTCTTAATGCTCTTACAGGAAAGATGCAACAAGAAAGTAGCTGGGCTTATGATCCACTTAACGTATATAAGATACGTATAAATGGGCAACTTATACTACTTATGTTGGTGGACAGGCTTCTGGCATTGAATTGTAAGATTGTACAAGTCAATACAGATGGTGTCGTCTACATTGCCGACAAATCCGCCCGCCTCGCAATAGCCGACGCGATTAAGGAAGTTGAGCAATTAACCCAGTTAACATTCGAATCCGATGATTACGAGTCGTTTTATCAGTACGACGTGAACAATTACTTTGGTGTTCGCAAAGGATACTCCCAATCTGGAGATCCGAGACTGATAGAAAAGAAAGGCAGGTTTATCACAGAAATTGGTCTTAGCAACAGCATGACACCAGTTGTTATCTCCAAAGCTGTGATAAACTATTTTTTAAACAATGAACCGATAGACAAGTTTATTAAGAAGGATAAAGATATCCGTGATTTCTTGATGTCACAAAGCGTAAACAAGGAATCAAAAGTTGAATATGGTGGAAAACAGATTCAACGTATTAATAGATACTACGCGTCAAGTAGTGGCTATTATCTTATACGAGTTAAGGATAAAATGTACGAAAGTCGTTCTGAAACAAAAATAACAGAATATGGAGTACGAATCCTTAATAAGATAGATGCCACACCAATAGATAAACGTCACCTGGATTATCAATACTACATTAGCAAAGCAAAAAAGATAGCTAGTGAGTTTGTTAACAGACAGTTGACAATATTCGATGATTAATCGTTTATCAACGTATATAAGATGATTATTGAACTAAACACAAAACTCCTGGATATTCCAGGACTGAATTCAAATCAATTAATATTCCTAAGTTTGGTATTGGATAAGAATCAAAAAACTTATAATCAAGACGTCCGCAAAATTGTCAGCCTAGTTAGCGACGAAGAAATATCAAACTTAATTTCTCAGGGACTTATTACCTCGATCGAGAGAGGTAAGTCAATTACATATCATGCAACAGACACGCTCAATAATATAGTTCGCCCAAAAAAGGACTATTTCGATTTGTTCTATGAAATGTACCCAATATACGTTCTACGACCAGATGGTACTAAAAACTATCTAAGAGCTAACGTTAACAAATGTAGGCATTTATTCAATGTCTATGTAGGTCAAAGTGAGGCTATGGCTCAACATCTTATTCAGTGTCTTGACTTCGAAATGAAGAAAAAGACTAACGAGGGTAAACTAAGTTACATGAAGACGATGTGGAGATGGCTCGTAGACCATCAGTGGGAAGAATCTGAGGAAGAAATGCAAGACAACTCTAAAATTGAGGAATCGACTTATGGAACAGAACTTATCTAATTTTATACGACCAATGTCAGTTGTAGCTCAGGAAGCTATAAACTACATATCTGGTCGTAGAGATCACTCTATAACATCTCTTAAGACTAGATGGGCTAAGTTTAATAAGCAGTGTATGGGAGGTATTGAACCTAATACCGTTTATACCATAGCTGGTATTTCAGGAAGCGGAAAGAGCTCATTCGCTAATGAGATCTCAACTGATATTATTGATTTGAATCCTGGTGAAGAAATAGTGATTCTGATTTTCTCGTTAGAGATGGTTGGATTTAGGCAGGTTGGAAGAACGCTTTCTAGTAAGCTTAGGAAAACGACTTCGACTTTGTATAGTTCGGAAACGGACCTGGATGACGATACCTTCAGAAAAGTCATCTCAGTATCTAATCAACTAAAGGAGTATCCTATATGGTTTGTAGATAATCCTACAACTCCCAAGGAAGCAGAAGATATTATTAGGTATTTCTACAATACATATATAAAGGGTACCGATAAGCACTTTGTGATAATGTATGACCATGCTCTATTGACGAAGCCTATAGGCAGCGTTATAGAAACCATGCAGGAACTCGAAAGAGTTTTCATAAGTGCTAAAAAGTATCCTATGACATCAGTGTTACAACTAGCACAGATGAATAGAAATATTGAATCACCAGAAAGAATAAATAATCCTTTGTCGCATTATCCTATGAGAAGCGACATTTCATCTGCTGATGCTTTATTTCAAGCTAGCGATTATGTTATAGTTATTCATAGGCCTGAAATTCTTGGAATACAAGAATACGGCCCGAGCCATTTACCTACTCAGAACAAGGTGTATCTACACATCTTGAAGAATCGAGACGCAGGAAAGCCCTGCATACTTGAATTCCAGAATGACTTAGCATATAACAACTTGATAGAAAGTTAAGCAATTAAAATTTAGGCTGAATTATGACAACATACGATATTAAGTTTACTGACAACAAAATTAAGAACACTAACAATGGTAACATTTATTCTCAGATCCTCGATGATATTATTCTTTCTACTGTAAAGAAGAACAACTCTTATTTGTTTAACACAAAGAAGGAGGATGACGATCTGATTGATGCTATGTTCAACGAGTTGGATCATACTTATATCTACAAGCCTCTGAAGGGCGACACTTTGTTCGCAAAGGCTTGTGACATCCTTGCTAACTATGGCAAGAAGAAGAGTATTATGAAGGGTATTAAGCTCGGTAAGATTTACCGTCTTGAGAATGGTCTCCCTATCATTTTCTACAATGATGAGATTCAGATTGGTACCGACATTTATAGTTACTCTGATTTTAGTGATTACAACTTCATCTCTTCACTTAGTCCAGAGATTAAGAAGACAATCATTAGTATTAACATTAAGCTTTAATTAAAACTTTTAGTATCATTGTATCATGAGTTTAACATTACCTACTAGTAAAATTCCTGCAGTTTCTGAAAACCCTAGATATCTTATACTCTATGGTCTTCCAAAGGCTGGTAAGACATCTTGTCTTGCACAGCTGGATAATAATCTTATCATAGACCTTGAGGGAGGCTCTGTCTTCGTTGATGCGATGGCCATCCAGTGTCGTACGATCAACGATTTAGGAGAAGCAGCAAGTGCCATTCGTGCCAAGAATAAAGAAGTAGGTCATAATTTCTATAAGCATATCACTATTGACAATGCTACACGACTTGAAGATATTTGTATGAGCTATGCTTGTACACTCTATCGTCAAACGCCACTTGGGAAAAAATGGGACGGTACAGACGTAACAACCTTACCTAATGGTGCGGGCTATAAGTATCTTAGAGACGCAGTAAAGAAGGTAGTTGATATGTTCCGAGATTTGTGTGACGAATTTATTCTTGTAGGTCACGTTAAAGACACCGTAACTGAAAAGGACGGTGTTGAAGTTTCTGCAAAAGAACTAGACTTGGTTGGTAAACTGAGTAAAATCGTGTGTGGATTAGCCGATGCGGTTGGTTATGTATATCGCAAAGGAAATGAAACGCATATATCATTTAAGGGTGGCGTCTCTGATACCATCATGGAGGCTCGTGCAAGGCACATAGCCGGAAAGGATATCGTTATTGCAGAAGGTAATGAAGATGGGACACTTACAACACATTGGGATAGAATATTTAAGTAAATTGATATATCGATTTATTCGAGCAACAGCATACTATGCTGAGAATAAACTTGATATGTTAGCATTACGTATATTAAAATAATAGAGATTATGTTTAGTACAAAGACAGCCACAACTAGCAACGAAGAATTTAGTAATAGTAGTTATATGCCAGTAGGCATTAACCAGAATATCACTCTTAAAGAGGTAAACTGCAATAAGTCTCCTCAGGGGCTCGATTTCCTCGAGATTATATTTGAGAATGAGGATGGTCAAACAGCTACTATGACAGAGTGGAAGAATACAAAGGGAATGTATATTAAGACAGACGAGGACTTACAGAAGCGTGATAACGCTCAGTTTGGACGAGTTTGTCAGATTCTTGATTGTTTTTATCCACAGCGACCAGATGCAGAGCTTTCTACATTTAAGGAGATGATTGACTGGACAAAGCAAATGCTTGACCCTATGATCGCTACCAAGAAGAAACTCCGTTTGAAGGTTATCTATGACAAGAAGGGCTATACTCAAGTAAGTAAGCTCGGAATATTCGTTGAAGACATGTCTAATACAGATTCGCAGATTAAGCTCTTTAAGAACGATCTTATGGAGCGACCAGTTGTTGCCGACAAGGAGAACAACGATCCGCTTAACGTGCCACCAACCGTTACTCCGGAAACTGCGGATGCAGCAGGCGCATCTGATCTTCCCTTTTAAGGGGTTTACGCCTGAAGAAATAGAAATACTGCTTGATTGTATGAAATCCGGTAAATGGTTCTTGTACCGTTTACATAGCAGGAGTGTCAAACTATACAGCAAGTGGTTATACCCAGGGAGGTAATACTGCCATGAAAGGGTATTGGTGGAGCTAGGTAATTCAGTTACCCTATGGAGGTGAAATGCCTCCAATAAGGCTCGCGGGGTGTCGTGAGACACAAGCATGGACGAATGCGAAAACTATTCAAATCGAGGTTTTTATCATGTTTTTGTTATATAGACAAATAGTCCAGTAGGGTTCGAATCCCTACAGAGCCACAACATTTCTGATGATAAGAAGAGTTATAGCTTGTGAAAGTAATAGCTCTATCCGCCTGTGAAGGCCGATATTATCTATGATGCACAGCTTACCTGGCATCAGATTTCATACGCGTGTACGCTACGTAAGTGCGGGTTTGAATAACCTAAAGTCCGAGCTTAGCATCTCCGTAAACTGCTATACGTCCGTCAACGTAGACCTGAGTATGTCATTAAACTGCTCATTTTTATATTTGGGTGGTAATATTCTAGATAGTCGGTTACATACCTTACGCACGGGAACGGCGGGTTCGACTCCCGTACCATCCACTAACTTATAAGTTATGTATAGTACTAGAACAGCGATCACTATGTCCTTAAGAGATATCTTGGACAAAGTGAATGATTTAGACATCTATACGTATTGTCTAGGACAGTTCAAAGTTGGAAAACTTATGAATAGTCCCATAAGATCTGGAGATAAGAATCCTTCATTTGGGATATTTCATTCCAAAACAGGAGGACTATTATGGAAAGACCTTGGAACTGGAGAGTATGGAAATGCTTTAAAGTTCCTAAAAGAATACAAAGGTATAACAACTAGAGAAGAACTTGAACGAGAATTATTGAGAATTGTACGCAGAATAAATCCTAATACAACCGTAAGGACAAATACGTACGATAAACCGAAAGAGGATACCGATATCGGAATAGTTCGACAACCGTTTACCAATATAGACAAACAGTACTGGAAACAGTTCGGAATACATATTGATACCCTAAAGAAGTTCAATGTGTTCAGCATTAAATACTTTCTTTGTAATAGTATCGTCCGAAGTATCTACAAAGAAAATAGTCCTATGTATGCATATAAAGTGTATGATAAGTTTAAGATTTATCGTCCGCTTGCTTCCAAGTTTACTAAATGGCGTACCAATCTGACAAGTCGGCACGTACAGGGATTATCCGAATTGCCTAAGGAAGGAGGCGACCTACTCATAATAACAAAATCACTGAAAGATGTGATGTGTTGCTACGAGATGGGTTTTAATGCAATAGCTGCTGCTAGTGAAACTGTGTTTATACCTGAAGACATACTCAGGTCTCTACGTTCCAAATGGAAACATATAGTTATACTGTATGATAGAGATCAAACCGGTATGCTTAAGGCTAGACAATATAGTAAGCAATACAAAATAGATGCTTTTTTCATTAATAAAAAATTTAAAGCCAAAGATCTATCAGATGCTGTTCGTGACAACGGATTTAGCACCATGAAAGACTGGTTAACAAAAACGTTACAGAAATATGATTGATGTAGTAATAGGATGCCTACTTGGTGTGCTGGGAGGTGCAGTAATGTCTCCTCTATTGCATAAATGGCTTACAAAAAAGCTGACTAAGAAAATTCATCTTGAAAAAGGTGGATTTATGCGTATTTGTCTTCCAAATAAATTACAGATGACTATCTGGGATAGTTATAGTGATGATGGATGCATATGCGCATGTGTCCACCATGGAGGTGAACAAAAAGTAACTGACGGCGAAATTGTCTATTTTAATAGAACTTCTGTATCCAAGATAAGGGGAAAGAATTTTTATTATGATAGGCAAGAAATCTAAAGGTAGAGTACGGAATGCGACAAAAGTCGATAAGTATGGTCTCCATTTTAGGAGTAAACTCGAATGCTATACTTATGAAGCTTTTATGAAAGCTGGAATACCAGTTAAATATGAGCCAAAGCATTTCGTATTACTGGATAAATTCGAGTATTTAGGAGAAAAAATAAGACCTTTAACATATCTACCTGACTTCATAGGAAATGGGTTTGTAGTAGAATGCAAAGGTCTTATGGGAGATTCATTCCCTCTTAGATGGAAATTGTTTAAGCATTATCTTAAGCGACATCGAAGTAAAATGAAGTGTTATCTCGTACGTAACCATAAACAGGTAGACGAGATGATAGAAGAGATAAAAACCAATATTTGAGTATTATAATATCAGTAAATATGGAAAAGAAATTTTTGAAAGTAGGTAAGAGCGTAAACTTTAAGTTTAACACAGAAGGTCTTGAGTGTGATTTAACTCCAGGAATGGTTTACAATATTAAAGTAGACCGTTTTACTGACGCAATCTCACTCGAAGAGTCTAGCGGCTTATCTTTACCTTCTAAGGTATATTGTACACAACGTGACGAACGCTTTATAGACAAGGTTATTAATAGCTATAATCTGTCTGAAAGTGGATTTACTGGTGTAATGCTTGCAGGATTGAAGGGTTCTGGAAAGACTGTAATGGCTAAGATAATTGCCAATAAGAGCGGCCTTCCAATTATAAATATAGACAAAAGTATACGTCCGTATATTCTTAAAAATCTTGTAGAAAAGCTTGGTGACACAAGCGTTTGCTTCTTGTTCGATGAACTTGACAAAGTTCTTGAGGATTATGATGATTCTGTATTGTTACAGGTATTAGATGGTTCTGATACTAAGGGTAAGCATATGATTTTGTTTACCTGTAACGATGACCGCGAGATATCAGAGTATCTGATAGACCGTTGTTCTCGTATTCGCTATTGGCGTGAGTTTGAGGAAATGTCTCCATCTCTTATAATGGAGGTATTGAACGATAAGCTTAACGACAAGAAGGAAGTTAAGTCTTTAACAGACTTTATTAAGGATAACTTCGAGGTATGTAGTTTTGATAACATTGCTTCTTTTGTAAAGGAAGCTAATAATTATCCTACTACGACATTTGAAGAGTTGTTTGAGGATATGAACCTTTCTTCAAAAGGTACTATAAAACCTCATTCTCGTTCTTGTAAAGCCAATTGTCTGAAGAATGTTAAGAAGAAAGCAGCTTCAGATGACATTTGTTGTGATTGTTGTTGTGCAGGATGCTAATGATTACACCAGAGTACAAAATACCGGAATACGACATTCCATACTACGAAGATAATACACGCATTAGTAATAGTGCGATAGGCTGGTTCTTGAACAAAGGGCCGGCCTATTTTCGTAATATGCTGGATGGTAAAGAGAAAGGCTTAGATTTGCCACAGTTACGTAAAGGAACCATGATACATGAGTTCCTGCTTCAACCAGATAAATTCTGGGATGATTACGTTTTATTCGATGGCGACAAGCCTAAAAGTGCGCAAGCACAAAAGTTCTGTGAAAACTTAATAAATACCGTTGAAATAGAGCTAAATAAACAGCTCTCAGACGCTTATCGTAAGTCTTATAGTATAGTTGGCAAGAGCGAAGATAAAATCCTCTCAGAAGCGCTTAAAATAAGCGTAGAGTATAAGGATTATATCGAAGCTATTAGATCTAAGAAAATACTTATATCTCAGTATGACTTAGACCAGCTTATGAAGATTCAGCATAATGTTGGAGAACATAAGTTAGCAAGACAACTAATACGAAGAGCGGGTGAGCATGGTAATATACACGTGTACCATGAGTTCCAGATAAACTGGGATTACTGGGTTATAGATGAACTGAATCATGGAGCTTATACTCCTATTGCATGTAAATCATTGCTTGATAGTTGTACATTTAACTTTGACACAAAGACGTGTACAATTATGGATATCAAGACTACAGCTAAGTTATGGCACTTTGAAGACAGTATGAAAGAATTTGATTACTGTAGGCAATTATGTTTTTATCAGAAAGCAGTATATTGGTACCTAGCTAATGTATTAGAATTAAGCAATGGTGAAATCGATAAATGGGAATTTAAATTCTATATCATAGCTATCGATACAACAGGTAGCAATGAAATAAGGGTGTTCAGATTGTCTGCGTTTCAAGTTACTTCTAGAGACGTAGCGATACATGATTCCATGATCGCGTATTTATGGCATTTGGGAACAGGAAACTGGGACCATAGCTATGATTACTATACTGGAGACGGTAGTGAAACTTTAAACCTATAAGTAAAATGAAAAACGAAACTTTGAATGTTGAAGTGTTAGAAAACACATTTAACGTTATGAATCTTGAGAATACACTTAACGTAGACGATTTCGAGAATTGTGCTACAGGTGAAGAATTAGAAGCAGCAATTTTGAATGTTTAATAAAGAGAAATTTAAAAATAACTCTATATTTGTAGTTCCCTATATAATAACAAATAGGGAATTACTAACTACAAATGCTCTTCACTCTTCAGAAATAGTTACAGTAGGAGAAAAGAAGTATATACGACTTCTTTATAATCCTATTTCTGTTGCACAACGTTATTGGATATACAAGCAATCTGAGTATGAATATTATTTCGACTCTAAGATTGATGTAGAAGCTAATAATAAAGTGCTTCTCGAAGTCTTGTATGAGATACCGAAAGCAAAGAAAGCAGAAATGTCTTGCATAGAGCAAGGTGGTTTCGATATCTTGACAAAGCAAAATGTAGTTGACAACGCAATATACTGGGGGTATTATTCCCCAGAAGTTTTGAATTAGTGAATAAATAAACCCCGGCCACTCGTGAGAGCAGTCGGGGTCTTTTTATTATTTACTAAACTTATCTAAAGCCCAATTATATAATGGGTCATCTGAAGATTTATTTTGAATGATTTGATTTTCGTAATAGCTTCTTTTACTCTTTGAGTCAAGAATTTGTTCATAAGCATGATGAAATGGTGTTGCTTTGAATACATCTCTTGAAGCTTTATTCCATTCAGTATTTGTAAATGGAATATTGTAATCAGAGTAAATTCCACGCTATATACTTGAATCGTAATCGTCGATGGAGCCACCTAGGAAAGTATCCAATAGCGATCCTCGAGGCATAATGGAATATAATGCGTATTCTGGAACGGATTTTGCAACATTCTAAATTGCGTCCAAAGTACCGGTCTGCGCTGATACTGATTTGAAGTTATTTAATGCATCATCGAAACGATAAGGAGTAAATACCTCCCATTTTGTACGTACAGCAATATATGCAAGCAGCTACATTAATTTGTTATCGTCATCAGAGTCGGCATATGCACATATTAATGCAACAGCAGGGCAAACAATTAATTTATATAAAGCAATTTCAGTTGCAAGACGTTTTAATTGCTGACGTCTAAATCTGCACAATCTAGCCTAACTTTCTGATGAGTCGTCGTACAAATACCTCTGTAAAGACCTAGAGTTTTTCGCTCTAGCGCCCAATAATGCGCCAATCGCAGAACCTATAGCAACACCAGCCATAGGACCAACAATAGGCAAGAAAGAGCCTAATGCAGCACCTGCTGTAAGACCAGTTAAGATTGATTTCTTTCTGTTCACCTAAAAGTTCTAGAGGTTTGCTTCATCAGAATACCCTTTAGACAACACATTAAGTAACTGTAATCCAGACCTAAATGAACCACCTTTAAATTGCTAAGTAGAATTATCCCACACGGTATCGCCAAATCTCTCTTGAAGCATAAGAGGGAAATATTGTCTATGAACCAAAACTGCAGCACCTAATGCATTTGTTGTAATAGCAGCCTTTTGTGATTCGGTAGCCATACCATCTGCGTTTTCTGCATATCTCTCAATTCTAGAATGGAGAACGTCTTCTATCTGTTTATACTATTTGTAATACTGTTTATCTACAGTAAGCTTACCATTTTCTTCTTTCATAATAGACAGCAAACTTTTTCCTTTCTTCCACTCTTTAATTCGCTTTTTAGCTTCTTCTGGATTAAGGATATTATTCATTATGACGTCATCCTTGGTTGTAAATTCTCCATTGTAATATCTGTAAGACATTATAGTAGAAATAGCTATAGGGGCCTTAGCACAAAAGTCAAACATAGTAAGACCACCAAATGCCCAGTTATGAGTTATGGCATTTATGAACTTATTTCTATTTGAATCCTTCATTTTCCTCTCAAGCTGACTTGCTACATTAAAATGCTCCATTATAAGCATCAGTAGATCTTTAGAATTGCGATCTTCTATATATTTGGCACCCATGCCATTTTCAACCAAATGATGTAAGACAAATCTAGTAGCAGCACAAGCATCTGAAAAACTATATTTCTATCCAACTATAGAATTTACAATATGTGCCCATATGGCAGTAGTGAAACCAGTTCCTGATACGGCTATATTACAGCCAAGATTTACAAGTGTTGTAGCAGCTCTAAATAACTGAGCTATCTTTCCCATGTTAACCTATCTACCGAATATATTGACCTACATTCTTGATGAACGTATGTTGTATAGATTCATATCCAAGAATTTTCTAGCAGCTTTGTATATATTAGAAGACTTTCCCGTAACGTTCCTAGTAGTTCTCTTAAGATTGCCTATACTACCTGTAATTGATACCTTTTCATGATTTCTATTCTCAATCATATCAACCATAGATTCACACGTAGCCTCTATCTGTTTCTTATTCTTATACTTCTAAGATTGATTATAGTACTCTCCAAGTATACCTATTAAATCAGATGAAAGCTATGATGCATCTTTAAGCCTTCTTGTATAGTACTGTGGTATCATATTAAGCTGTCTACCATCTGGGCGTTCTCCGCTAATTTCGCTACCAAATGTAGGGTCTTTCGAGTTGATAATATCTCCAAACTAATCCTGGTCAGATAAAGCCTAATCAATAAGCTATCCATACGTACCATCTTGTTCCCATCCTTTCTCTCCAATACCAACAGTATCTTTGAAATATTCTCTAAGGGCACCTCCAGAAGAAGATGGGTCTACATTACCAGTTTTAATAAAGTCCCAAGCCATTCTCCATTTACCGCTGTGCTTTTTGAGATATTTAAAGAATGAACCAGTTATCTATGGAAGAAGATAATTGTCTACATAGTTTCTATTTGTCTACAATTCGTTAGACTCCTTAATTGTTTGATACGTCTTATCATAAAGAGCTTTAAGAGTCTTAGATTTCATAATCTTGTTATACTACTTAGAATTGTCGTATAATTCCTTTTTTGGTACAAATGCCTATCCGTAACTCTCGTCAAAATCCTTATCAAGCAAATCGTTATTCTCATCAGAGTTAAGATAACCATCTCCTGGCAATACTTCCATAAATCTGTCGTAGTAAGCCTGCTTTGCGACTACTTTTCTAAACCAAGGTTTAGCCTACCATGATATTTCTCCTTCTACGTCCTCTACGAGTCTACCTGTATTTCTTTCGAATGTCTCAAGATAGCCAGGTTCTTCTTTGTCTCTAAGAATAGCTAATCTATGCATTTCTTTGTATACGTCAGTCAATGAAGACTTTGCGTATTTTCTAAAAATTTTTGCACGATTTTTAGCAAGTTTCTTTATGTCTTTATCCTCTCTTACAGCCTATTTTCTAATCTTGGCAAGCTCTTTATCTATAGCCTGTATCTTGTTCTATATAGACTTCTATAATTTAGAAGGGTTTATATCACCGGTGTTATAATCTCTGTATGTAGACAATATATTATACTTCTACTGTTGTAGTTCTTCGTATCTAGCACCGTGATCGCTTACTCCGTCTACAATTATTGCATATACAGGTTTTTCTGCCTCATTATCAATAGCCTCCCATAGTAATGCTTTTCCAGTCTCTTCATTTACCTTGAGTCTAGTCTTACTATTTCTTGAATCCCACTTTCTAAGTTTAGCAAAATCAAAGTTGCCATCTTCACCTTTAGCCATCTCTTCAAGACCACCGCATTCCTGGATCACTCTATTTCTGTCAGCCTGCCATCTCTTTGTATCCTTCTTAACTTTATCAGAAGAGTTAAAGAGTGTTTCGTTTAACTTCTAGAGCTCTTTAGCTATACGATATTCTGGAGTCCCTTCTATCTTAAGCTCTCCATTTATATCGTAATCTGAAGCTAATTGCTTCTTTTGTATGTACAAACCTCTAAGTGTATTCCATTCGGAATCCGTAAGCCTATCAAAATGATAGTTTCCAAATTCATCTTTACAGCCAGATTTTATAGCCTTAATTTGTATTTGAATAGAATCACGTGCTCTCATAGTATCTGCAGAAAGATTAGCGAACGCTTCGTAGTATTCTTTCTTATACTTTCTATGACAGTTCTTACTTAACCAATCGTTTACTTCTTTACTCCATTTAATTCCGTCTTCGCCTTTTGGCTATTCTCTATTAGATGGGTCTAATCCGTATTTGAGATTAAGTTTCTCCATGAACTCTTGTCTCTTTCTAAAGAACTTTCCGTAATTCAAGTTTCTTACCAAATAGCCTGTAGTAAATCCATTGTCATCAACCTCATAAAGATCGAGAACGCTCTCGCCAAACTTAAGCTATTCTTTAAGCTACATAAGCTCCACAACCCTGTCATGAGTATCTCTATCAGCTTTATGTGTGGCTTTGTCTATAAGATAAGCCATTGCTCTTAAAGCTTCGTCTTTTGCAGAATCCATAGAACCTACAGTAGTATAGAACCAACTAGTATCATAACCTATTGTCTTAAGATGGTTGATATAATCAGCTATTGTAGGAGAGTGTACTTCGTTGCCTATCTAAGCAAATCTCTTCTTCATGTTATTGATAAGAATCTCGGACATAAGAGATGTAGCGTCTGCTGCCACAGCTTCGGAACTCTGTACAATCTATATTATTCTTTGTATATCATTAACGGTAGCTCTATCCTATTGTGGTTTGTCCTACAATTCCCTTATAAGCAAATCTATTACAGTAGGAGAATTAAGAGCACTATTTATTTCTGATAAAATCTTCTAATACGTACCGAAGTTATCATGTGTTAAAAACATGTACTCAGCATCGCTTATGGTCATATTCTCTTGTCTTATCTTATGTATCTTTTTAGAATCAACAAGAAGCTGAGGAGCTATCTGCTGAACAAGGCTAGCTATTGAGTAAAATGTTCCTCCAAGACGGTCTTTAAAAGACTATACCTACGACCTAAGTATCTCTATATTCTCGCTCTTATACTCATCTGGAAGCTAAGACACCTTAATAGCGGCCTATCTCTTTGATAAAGCGGTAGCTATATTCTTGCACATCTCCTCTATTCTCTTCTATGCCACTTCTTCTGAATCTTGCATATTAAGACCGAGGTCTCTATCGTTAATTCTGTCAACTCGCATAGAATTATTAACTTCTGCGTAATTAGTTGCTCTAATCAAATCTTCCCTAGTCTATTGCATCTGATCGTTTGACAGCACAGAATTGTCTAAAGATTTATATACCTCCTATATTATTTTAGACGCCTATAATCCTTCGAATTTAATAATAGGCCTATTGAATAAATAAGACGCAGTAATCCTCTGATACAGCTTTAATTGGTCTTTATTTGTATTAAATACGTTGCTATTTACAAATAATCTAGACAAGCTGTTAACGAGATTTTTTAATGCGAGTATAGGAGCTCTATTGTTCTTTTTATCTTCTAGAATAGCTCTCTAATACAACATGTTTCTTACATCCTATCTTGTAGCAAATTCAGAAGCAAATTCTTTTTCATTTTCAAGACAGTAATAAAGACCAGACATATCAATTCTACTAAATAACTCCTTAGGGAATAGTTTGTTAAATATATTATATACCTTTCTATTCTGGTCTCTAAATTTAATATCTTCCTTAGTCTTCGCGTTGTTTATAGGATCGGTTGTTATAGCGTGTACCATCTCGTGTAAATACGTATCGGCTAAATACTGATTAGATACATTGTTAGCTAACTATGGGTCAACAGATATTGCGCTCTTACCATTTACTGTATAAGTCTTCATTAAACTACCATCTTCGTGATTTTTAAAGACAGTAGGTATTTCGTGATTCTGCAATATTTCTGCAAGCTTTTCATTCTATGGAGAGAATAATCTTAACTATGAGAATCTTGAAACAATATCTTTACTAGACTATTCTTTACCATTCTATAAAGCACTTGATATAGATTCCCCGAAAGTCGAATATATATTAGCTCCCTTGAATTTATTTTGTATTCCAATCTTTGATCTAAGAGAAGCGGAAGCTTTTGTTTTTTCTAATGATTCACCGAAAGGAAGTATAGGCTCTCCGTTAATATCAATTTTATCCTTACTGATACTATCACTAAGCCAATCTCCAAAGTGTTTTCTAAACGTCTTTGAATATAAATTAGTTTTAGCTTTTATGGCTTTATTTACATCGCCATTGTATATCTACAATAGCTGTTGAAATACTAATGACGGCTAGCCATTTGGAGCTAAATCCATAAGATTGCCATTATTAGCATGATAGGCTTTATAGGCTGCTTCCATAGCGGAGTAATCAAGCCCGCTTCGCTGATTTCTCAGCTCTGCGGACCTAAATTCCTCTTCTGTCATTGGTTTACCACCAAGTGCCTATATTATACTGTTAAAGCCATCAAAAACATCTTTATTTTTATAATAAGGACAAAACATAATTAACAGTTTTTATTATCATTTGTTTCTTTAGATTCTTCTGACAAAGCGCCAATCTAAGACAATAAATCGTCTAAACTACCAGCAGTTTCGTTCGGATTATCAACACCAGGAGTAGACTCCTGTTTATCCTAATCCTCTATCTATGATAACAGATCATCTGCAGACTGGGCATTCTAAATATCTTCGATATTTGTAACAGCGTCGTCAGCTGCATCCTGCAACATATTTATATCATCTTCAGTACTTTCTTGTTCATCGGTTTTAACATCAGCGTCATCAAGTATATATTTCTACTTCTCTGTTTCCAAAGATTCTGGATTACTCATAGTTTTACCGAGAATGTATACCCTACAAGGTCCAAGTGTAGATGTTATATTAGACTAATTAAGCATGGCTGAATGTGCTCCAGCTTGCTCTATAACACCATCACCAGTAGATAATATTGTAAAGTTTGTTACACTTGATGAAATTAAGTCCTTTACAATAGAGTCAACCTTGTCGTTTACATTCTTCTGCAACAATACGTCTGGAGCTTCGTCTTTGAGCTTCTTAGAGTATTCTGCTACAAACTATCTACGTTGCGCCTTAGTTAAATCTGAAGCAAGAGTGTCTTCGTATTCGCTTTCTTTCTGCGTAATATAATCGCTTATCTACTTATTAGATGGTTTAAACTTAGATACATCACCATTAAAGTGTACAAAGCTATATATACCGATATTCTGTCTTGATTGAATCTGTTCTATAACCTATTGTAAATTGGCATTGTTAATATTTATATCAACTCCGGAATTCTTTATATCTTGTTCAATCTTATTAATAGGATTAATAGCTGATACAAATTCTACAGAACCATCTTCGTTTGTAACTTTGTTATTAAGCTTATTATCGTTAGGGTTAACTTCATAATACGAGCCGTTTATCTTCATAGGGTTTATTGTAGAAGAGAATCTGTACATAACAACTTGTTTAGACTCATCTTTCGGTTTAGACTTACCGTTCTTTTTATCTTTAGATAAAGATTCGGTAAGATCGTTCGCATACTGCTCAGCATAATCCAAAAGTTTATCAGCTTTAAATGTGCTAGGCAGTTTGTTTTCGTCAAATATAGAAACACCTTCAGAGCCCTGCATGAATTCATATAACTATGTACCTTTTATTTGTAGTCCAAACTTAGGAACAATCATGTAAACCCTCTTGGTTTCCAGGGCTTTATTTTCTTTATTTAAGCCTTCGATTGCACCAGCATATCTATAAACAACATATTGATCTCCTCGTTTGATCTTAAAGTATCTAGACTTGGGTATGCTTCTAGAATTAGAAACAAGAAGAGCGTTAACTTTCTTCTTTATGCCATCTACTTTAAGAACGGTTCCTTCATATTTAATGATATCTCTTTTATCTTCGAAATACATAGGAATAACATCGTCGTTCTTATAAAGGTTTCTAGCTATTACATCGAGGATATCATTAGCCATCAACTATGCATCTTCCAAAGACTTATGCTAGTATCCATTTCTGGTTCTAGAATCAAGAGCTAAGCTAAGAGCTCTATCATACTGACGTCTATATCTAGGCGGAATTATATCAGAGAAAGAATAGGCGCTATTAGTGTCGTATGTAGAATAGTATGCATATATAGCCAAGTCTCTAGCTACTCTTCTAACTCTTTCAGATGGATGAGTCAATAACTAATCAAAGGCAGACATAAGTCTCTATTTCTGCTCTACGCCAACATTCATCTATGTCTTAGAAAGCATCATTCTTCCTACGCTTGAGCCCTTTATTCCTGTTTGTGGTCTAAGATATTCGAATAACTCATTACTAATGATGCCATCCTAATCTACGAGACCTTGAGCTTCATCGGAATCCGGGTCGTCTATTATGTCCTACATAAGATTAGCAAGATTCTAGAATATTGTATTTCTATTATATTCGTCGCCCTCTTTATCTCCATACAAGATTCTTCTATAGTTTCTTTCTATCTCCTATCTATCACCTCCAAACGTAAAGTCTATAGGGCCGGTATAATCATCAGTCTACTCTATCTTTGGAGCAAAATCAAGTAACGCCTAGAATCTCAACATACTTTCTATTGATGAGCCAATGGCTTGTACGACATCATCCTTCATTACCTACTTGTATCCATCGTAAGGAGTTCCTATATAATTACCATCTTTATCGAATCTCCACTTTGTATACCCCTAAAACTATTCATCAGCATTTAAGCTAGCGAGAGCCGTTCTAAGAAGATTTGCATATAAAGGAGTAGCCGAGAATGTTTGGTTCTATAGTATCCTCTATACAAGCTCTGTAGAATTGTAGAACTTAGAATCCAGGAAAAGATTATGGAAGTATCTCATAAGAGCAGCAGTTGTCTCGGTAGGAGTTAATTCTTCTCCTGTCTTTTCATCAATCTTCTACTCGTATTTATTTCCGTCATTTATATACCACTCAACCTTATGGTCTCCATATTTAAATTGCTCGTATGTATTTTTAAAGTTGATATGCGAAGAAATATTATTACCAAACTTCTTCGTATCGATCTTAGATACCTTTACAAGGTCTGCGAGCTCGTCTGCATACGTCTTTATCTTACCAAATGATCTTAATGACAACATTTGATAATACAAGCCAAATGTAGAATCAATATGCTCTATGGCGTAGATACCCTTCTCAAAGTTCATAGCATCTTTCCACTATATCTATTTATCATTACCTATGATAAGATTAAATATATCTGTAGCATACTTGTTGATAACATCATAGTTCTTTTCTCCATCAGATTTTAACGAAGCCTTAATAGCGTCAATAATATCATCTCTATGCTTTTTAACGTAGTCTTCATTAAGGACATAAGATATACCACCAGACTTCTTTCCAAATGTCTTGTATAATTTATTTAAACCAAGCTTATCAGCAAGATTTTGTCTAGTTACATTAAGAAGATAGCTGTATATCTAAGAATGATTATTCAGTTCCTAAGACTTTCCGTCAGCCTTAAAGTTCTTTCCAAATGTACCCTTAGCAGAGCCCATTAACTATCCGTACTTCTTAAGTATTGGCTAAGCAATAAATGAGAATGTAGCCTTGCCTTTTCCTGCTCTAAGCAAGAAGTTTACATGATTGTATGTAGCAGAGTTAATATTAAGATCAAAAATATACGGATCCTTAGCAACGTCCACATGGGCATTAACCATAGCTGATAACCAGTCTGAAATACGCTCTCCGTCCTCTCCAAGAACCTAGTCAAGATCATGGAATCCGAATTGGTTATCTCCGTATCTCATAGACAAATGAGTGAACTATGTAAGAGCCATATTTGTTACGTTCAATGCGAATGGACCAATACCGTCTTTACCTGTAGAGAACTCCATCTTACGTCTAGACTAGAATGAAGGGGTAAGCTCATACATAGATGGTCTATATTCACTTAGTCCGCTCTTTAAGTGAGGAAGAATCTCTGACTTAATAACATCTGTAATTGTATCAATAGAAGCACGTGCATTAGAAAAGTTTCTTGTATCAGATATGATGTCAATATAATTATTGAGCAATCTATTCTATATAGCACCATAAGAAGCTTGCTGTAAAATTTTCTATACTGCATTTTGCTTAGATCCTTTTACTTTACTAGAGAATATGTCAGATATTTGTTTCTCCTACTCTTCTGTAATGGTGTCTAATTCACCATTTGTATAAGACATAGTCGCAATAAACAATTTATCGACATCGAAGTCAGAACCTGTCTGAGCAGTAAATTCTCTAGGTACAACTATTGTGTCACCAGATTGAGTAGGAAGCACGTCGGCTACAGTCATAGCAAACATAGACGACATACCCTGCGTAGGAATACGATAACCAATACCAAAAGGCTTAGGATGAGATTGAGATCCATCTGTCTTCTTGCCATTAATAACGTCGTGATCAATAAGCCACTATCTCATCATTCCATAAGTCTTCTGATACTCTTGAGGAACAACCGGTCTAAAGAAGTTAATAGAAAGCATAACTTCCATACTACCATTCTGTGTATTCCATCTAATCTCTCTACCACCATTAAGTAAATGATAATCGCCATCTTCATATGATCTAACACTATTGTCATCAAAGCCTGTAAATCCAAATATAGATTGCTGAACGGCTGAACCACCTTTTGTTTGTATGTCTATTACGTCTTTACTAACAGCAGAGAATACACTTTGTTCAAATACCTTTCTAGACATAAGTGATGCTACAACTCCACCATTGTGAATAATCTCTTCAGCAGATACGCCTAGACCATTATTTTTAACAATAGTCTCTACAAGATTTCTAACCTACCTCTAGTTGATATGAGTAAACCTACCTTCATCGTTCTAAGAATAGAATCTATCCTATACTTTATTAATACCTAGCATAGTCATAGCATTGATACAAGCCATAAGATCAGCCTTTATTTCTCTACCATATCTAGAAGGTTTACTCTAACCCTGCCAATCTGCTTTATTTAAGCCATACTTAAGATTATCGAATAAGTTAGAGAATGCAAGCTTAAACATCTGAGTACCAATAGATCTCTCTATGGCTTCATGGGCATCAGTATTGAGCTGCATACGAATTCCATTAAGATCCTGTATTTGTACTGAAAGTTTACTTCCTTCAGTAGTATTAGCTTTAACTTCTCCTGTAGACCTATCAATATACTAGTCAGACTCATTGTTGATAGCATCATCCATAGTTGTTATATCTCCATCTACAATCTTTACATCTTTATTATAAGGAGAATATCTATTCTGGTTATCACCAACTTTAACAGCCGACTCAAATGCTATCATATCAATCTCGTTACCCTCTTTATTCATGCGGTCATAAAGCTGTCTACCAGACGTACTCTATGTAGCATACTTAAACATAGGGAAAATAGCCATCTTATTATACACTGGAAGATTCTGGAATATACCAGGACCAAGTTCTGTAGGGCTGTTGCTGAAATAAGTCATCTTGAGTGGGAACAGCTAAAGTTTGCTAACCTTTCTAGCCTTCTCTGGATCATTCATCCAAGATCCATCAGTTTCAAGGATCTTATAAGCCTCCTCGTCAGAATATCCAGACTCATCTGGCTCTGTAGTCCAGTTACCAAGGTTCATGCGTATTTTTCTATACAAAGCTGGTCTAATACAAACCTATGCATCTGATACAGTAATCTCTTCGTATGGAGACATCTATTGCTTAGATCGAATATCAACAGCTTCTTTTACGCTCTTTGGGGCTTTATCAAGAATAGATTTATAATAATTGTCTTTAAGATACATCTTAGTAATCTATCCTTCTCTTGTAAGCTTTTCACCTGACTCTTTAGACTCTTTCTCAACAATCTTATCAAACCATTCTGGATTGGATCTAATCTCGTCTGCAAGTATCTGCCTTCCAAACTGAGTCTAAACGTCATTTATAAACTTAGATCTAGCTACAATATCGTTTATATTAAGAACTGTATATTTACTTCCTCTAAGCTCTTCTTTACCGCTTATCGGGTCTTTAAATTCTTGTATCTCTCTATCAGAATATTCTGTTCTAAGATTCTGTCCTGGAGAAAGTATAGCTCCCAAACGCTTAATCTTATCAGCATCTTTTGCAGTCAATCTCTTTACTTCTTCAGTGTGACCGTCAACAGTAAACTTATCAAGAACCTTTCTGTTGTACTGCCATTTATAATAAGCTGGATCTCCTGTAAATACTTTCTCAAGTTCTATTGTAGAGATCATTTCATTTGCTACGTTGTTAGCTATTGCAGACAGTGTACAGTCTGCAACATTACCAGCTTCGTCCTCATAGTAGTCAGACAATACTCTTCCGCTCTTTCCAAATCTATTATGATAGTAATCAAGTATCTATACAGGTATAGCTCTAGGAAGATATGTTTTACCATCAAAGTAAACAACCTTTGTAGAACCATCGTCAGATATAGTCTAAAACTCGTCACTAACTCTAGATATAAGCATATGGTTTATACCGTCTTTGAGCATAGATGGATCTGACTTAACCTAATCGCTAAGATCGTTTATATATCTTCTTATAAGCTCAAATCCATCAAGTTCGTTAGCTCCTTCTCTTATGGTACCAAGACCACCGTTCTTAACAGGATTCTTTTCTATAGTCTACTGTTTATTGTAAAGGAATTCAAGATATTGGTTAAGATTCATCTCTTTTCCATTATCGTCCTTTATCTTTATGGCATCATAGAAGTATCTGAACATTCCACCGTTTCCAGCCATGTTCATTCTACCATCTTTAATCTTGCCATGGAAGTTATCTCTTGCTCTTCCTGGATTATTTACAAAGTATGCTATATTCTTTCTATCATAGTATTGTTTAAGCGATTCAAGCTCATCGTTGAAATATCCAACAAATCTATTGAGTGTACCTTCTGAGAATCGCATAGCATTCCATTTACCAGCTTCATCTGTATGATTATACGTAATAAGGTCATGCACACATAAACCGTCAGACAGTATCTTACCTTCGGCATCCTTTGTAAGAGGATCATAAGATATAGAATACCATGTCTTTTTATCAGCCATTGTAGGGAATACAAGCATATTATTGTGCTTCATAACCATCTTTGAAATATAGTCTGCAAGAGGTGTTATTCCAAAGTAATCGTCTCCAGTATTCTCTCTGGTATCTTTTATTCCAACAAATGCATTAAGTTTAAACTTATTTGTATTATCTCCAGGTCTGTCTCCAAGCTGATCGTTTCTGGCTATATTAAGAATAGAGCTATGTTTAGCATATGGTGATAACATCATCTATTCAACGACACCATCCTTATTATCATTTATATGACGAAGTTTATCAGAAGCTTCATTATTCTCACTTATAGGGTATAATGTAGCTCCATCTGGTCCTTTAATACTTACATCTGTAGAAGACGGGTTAGTCTATGCATAAACCTCAGCCATCTTTGATATAGGTGTCTTTAAACCGTATCCAACAAACAGCTGATCAACTGTAACAACATCCTTGTTTCTCTTTGACTGTTTGGTTTCAAGATAAGGCTTTCCCTTATACTTATCAAGCAAATCAATAAAGTATGATAAAGAACCGGTCTACTTATTAGTCTTCCATTTGTAGTTATTTTTTGAGCCATTTTTCTTCTACATAGAGCCACCAAGCATCATCTATAAAGCCTAAAGCTATGCTAGCATAGGGTTTTTACCATTAGATTCATCCTTTACCTAATATGTATAAGCATCAAGTGTTTCTCTATCGAATGGTATACCCATATAGTTGAGGATTTTAACAACCTATGTAGCAGCTTCATCGTAAGCCGAAGACAAATCTTGAATAGTAGGTTCATTAAGAACTTTAGAAAGATCTATAGCATCCTGGCGCATCTTTACAAGTGTGTCTACATACTCTGGGTTTATAATAGTCTAGCCATCTTTAGAAACGATTACATTAGAAGAAGCAAACTCCTAACTCCATAAACGTGGTTGATTCCTCTTTGCTTTGAGCGTATTATCATTTCTTATCTCCCACGTACGCTTCTCATCGGTAGGCACTTCTACTACAGACGAAACCATGTCTTCTGGCAGGTCCATAATGCCCATAGATTTCTCTACTGGATCATTAAGCCAAATCTATGCTACCTGGTTATAAGAACTCTTTACTGTAGCAAGTATCTAGTTCTCAAGTTCTATATCGCCTTCTACTTCTTCAAGCTTATCGTTAAGAGCAACAAATAAAGCCATCTTTCTATCAGCAAGCTATTTAACTTTACCTCTAATTGAATTGGCTGCAAATACACCTGTATTTGGATCTATGTTATCATAAGATTCGCACATCCACAAGTTCTTTAATATAGAACTCCATGCTTCACTATAGCTCCAATACAAAGGAACGTCGCTAATAATATCATTAAACTACGTCTCGTACTCACGCTCTCCTGTTTCTGGATCAAGAACAAACTTACCTTTTTCTATAAGACTTAAGAAAAGCTTAGCTCTAAATGCTACATTATCTTTTTTACTTATAGACAACTACATTACGTCCCAAGTATTATCGGCTCTATCGCCAATATCTCTAGACTAATCGTCATCATTTATAGAATCTTTATTTGTAAGATCATTAGTCTCATCCATCTAAGAGAACTTCTTTACATTAGCCTTTATTCCATACTGAGCAAATACATTGGCCACAATACCTTCAAAAGCCTTAGGGTTATTGCAAATGTCGTTTATTATAGATTGCTTTAATGGATCTGATTCGAACTCGTTATTATTCTTTAAATCTTCAATAAGATCGTTGAATTTAGATACTTTTTTGCTATTAATATCATTTGGTGTTTTAAAACCGTAATCGCTTAACAATTTTTGTGCCAATGCTACACCACACTGATAGAATGTATGGTAATCCTTTATTCCTTCAAGCTTATCAAGAGTAGATTGGTCTACAGTAGGAACATAGTAGTCTGCTGAAGCTACGCCGTTTGGATATCTATTTTCAAACTCTTTTATAGAGTCTTTATCCATATGTACGTCGAAGTACCGTCCATTATTAATTGCGTTAAATACATTGCGTACAATATCCTTCTTTCTAGATACCTTTACAAAATCAAGTATATTGTTATATAATCTCTTGACTATATTAACAATTCCCTTTCCGTTTCGCATTTCTGCATATCTACGGAAATCTTCAGCCATCAACTCTTCAACTTCTCCAAATGTTATATTTTTTAAGTTGTGAGATTTAATATAAGCATCGTACAATCTAAGTCTCTGTGCTTTGTTGTTTAACAACAAGTTAACATAGTGCCATGCCTCATGATAATGAATACCATATCCAGCTTCATTAGATAAAGTAATAACACCGTTTACCTATCTATCTATATAATCTGCTGCAAGGCTTGTGATACCATATACCTTACTATTTTCACAGCCTTTAAGTACTCCATCAAGAACAACTACTTTGGTTTCGTCTAATCCAAGCTTTTCGCTAAGCCACTTTCTAGCAGCTTTCTCGTCAAATTTTCCTTTTGATTTGAATCTAGAGAATACACCAGTATATCCATCCTGTCTAACTTTGCTATTACGAAGTATAGATAACGGATCCTATGCATTTATATGAAGCTTTCCGTTCACACCAACATTAAGTATAGGAACATAGCCTTTACTTGAAATGTTCTTCAGCATAGTATCGGATACAAATGTAAGATCTTTTACATCAAACTTCTAGCCTTCCTAAGAATTAGCATAGTCTACATATTTCTATACATGCTATGCAATAATACGTTTAACGTCGTCTAACGATTTACCTTCTATATCCTCTTTAAGTACATCAATTACAACTATATCATATATACCGCGTTTTCTATAGTTGTTTAGCACTTCTTTTCTAGCCTCATCGGACAGAACCAAGAAATCATCTTTAGTAACTTTCTGTTTCTACGAATCGCTCTTATATCTGCTTTGCATTCTGCTTATAGCCTTATCGGTAAATCTCTTTGCGGCTATATTTGCTTCTGCCTCAATTACACTAGGATTTTCCTGCTTTTTACTTTCTTTCTTTACCTTTGCTACAGCCTTCTTCTTTGTTGAAGCCTGTACTCCATCAGAATATATAAATGGGGCATAGAAATGTTGTGGAGCTAAGTCTGTAAGAAGTTTACCGTTATTTATCATCCATGCAGCGAGTGATACATTTTTAGGATTAAGCTAACCATTCTTATTTGTAGAGAACAACTCATCTCTCTTAAATTCGAGCTGACTAAGACTAAAGAATTTATATGACTTAGCTTTTGGATTATCCTCAAAATACTATCTCAAAAACGCAGATAATTTAGGCATAGATTTATTAAAATGTTCAACCATGTCTTCTTTATCTGTGTTCCAGTGTAAATTGTTTGCTATGTATCTAATAGTAGACCTTCTTGTCTTCTCAGACTAATCACCAAACAACTAATCCATAGACAATCTTAAGTCCTATCTAGTGCCTGGTTGAGTTAACACAAGCTAGTTCTTCTCATCGTCGAAATAGAACTACTTAGAAGCTAAATAAGGGTGCTTTTTATCGGCTTTAGTAGCAAACGTAGTATGAACACTTAACGCAAGCAGATCTGCAATAAGTCCCTGGTTCCCTTCAAATTCTTCTGGATTAATCTTACCGGTAACCATGTACAATATAAGCTCAGCCATAGATAATGGAGCATTTCTATTTATCTTTCCTGTATTCGGATCTATGGCCAACTACATATTAACAGGATCAATAAACTGCATTTTGCCATCTTTACCCTAAACCTAGTTGAATCTTTCTTCTCTAAGCATTATAGGAACAACATATCCACTAGGACCGGTTATTGTAAAGTATAATTTACCAGAATAACCTTTACCGTCTATTGTGTCTCCAGAAGGATTGTAGAGATTACGAATAAGAAATCTATTGCCTTCATCAGCCATAACTCCAGTACCATAGCCAAGTGTTATAGCGCCCTTCTCGAGCTGCATTGTAAGTTCTTCTGGATCAGAAGGAATGCCAAGATTTAAATCTTTCTCTGTAAGAGGTCTAAAATCAACAAGATTATCTTCAAGTTTTGGCCTAGTCTATATTTTACCATTACTTATACTAGCTTCTTGCGGCTTAATGTCAGTTCTAATAGTCTATGGAATTATGTATTTACCATCTTTAACTGTACAATATGCTTCAATTATGGCATTTCTATTATCTCTTAACTTCTGGATTTGTTGTGCTATCTAATTATTCGTTAAAGGAGTTTTACCTGGCAACGCAGATTTTTTTCTAGCTATATCGTCTAATAGTATAAATATATTGTTAAAGTTTTCAGGATCTGTTTTATGTAGTGTGTTATACCAATATATTGCCGCTTTATTTAACTTATCGTCATTTTCTAACAAATCCTAGCTAATATTATTATGTGATAAGTAATAAGATTTTACAGTTTCGAGTAGATTTGTAGTATAAGCGCCCATATCGACACCTATAACTCTTAATTTGTTAGCAAGTTCACTAGAAAGGTCAACGTCTGTTTTTCTGTAGTTGTCATGATACTATCCTAACGCCCTAAGAGTAGAGAAATATATTTTATTGCCATCCTTTATAGCTAAAGATACTGTAAATATATCCCTTTCGTCGCCAATGTTTCCTTTCTGATATTTCTGCATCTATGATACAACATAGAACTTATCAGCCTTTTCAAACCATCCTTTCTATGTAAGTTTCTATGCAAGTTCGGCACCGGTACCAATAGTGCATCCTTCTGGCAACTTAACATCATTGCCATTAACTCTTATATCCATAGGCTCTTCTGCATCAGGTCTATAGAAGAATGTATGATCAGCATATCTTCTTTCTATATCTTCTGCTTCCTATACAGCTTGTGGCTTAGGCTTCCTATCATCGTATACTCCAGATGTATCAGTTGGCTCAGTTGGATTATCCATATCGCTAAGAGTATCAGATTCACTCTATATGTCTACATCCAACTTTTCTGGAAGATCTTCTATATTTAGAGTTCCGTTGTCATCGTACTTCTTAGGCAATACTTCTGGTTCTTCGTGCTCTAAAGGGCTTTCTGTATTTAGTGTATCTTCAACATCCATATCACTAGGATTCAAAACTTGCGCAGTCTTACCTTCTTTCTAAGGAACCTGATCTATATCGTCATTGCTGTCCTCTGGATTATCGTCAGGAAAGTCCTGATCATCCTGAGTCTATTCAATACTAAGGCCAGTATCGGCAATATTCTTATCTGGAGTCAAATCTGGAGATTCATTATTATCTTCATCTTCTGGCTCTTCATCTTCTTGTACCTACTACTATTCTGTCTATTTTTCTGTATTATCCTAAACACCAGTATCTGTGCTATTTTGCTAAGCTTCTTGAGACTTCTCTGGTTTTACGGTTACCGTTCCATCTCCATTAATTATCACATTATCTGGTACAGGTGGTAATTCGCTGTCATTATCATCATCTTTTTCGTCAGTAAAGTCAGTTGAGTCTGATTGCTATTCTTCTTTAGTTTTCTACTTCTACTGCTTTTCTCTAAGCTTCTACTACTATTTGTCTTCAGCAGGACTCATACCTAAGGCATCTTCGAGATTTCTTTCATTTTCTGTAGAACCCTATTCAGAGTTATCCATAGCTGCATCAAGCTCAGACGTATCAAGTACAGACTTATCCTAAGACATTAACTAAGTATTCATATTTTCAGCTTCTCTCTCAACTTCTGTGCCCTTAGGCTCGCCTGCAAGATCTTTAATTCTCTGTGTCACATCTTCGCTAGAAGTACCTTCTTCAGCTTGCTAAACATCGTCTGGCGTAAGTGGTCTCTCTTGATCCCATTCTCTACGAGCTATACGCATACGATTCTTTTTGTCAGCAAGAACCGAACTAATAAGATCTCTAGCAGCCTCTCTTTCCATATCAGTAAGACGAGCAATGTCATCCATACTCATATTAGATATATCGTCGTTACCTTCGATCTTGTCTCTTAGCTCTAAGTATTTCTTAGATAACTCTTTTATAGCTCTTCTTTTCTTGTTCTGCTCATTCAAGTACGCTGCTCTGATCTACGCTTCAGTTGGAGCTTGTTTGCCTTGTTCTTGATACAAACCCTATATCTTTTTAGTGAACTCAGACTTTTGCTCATCTGACAATTCGCTCCAATTCTATTCTCTTCTAGAAAAATGTACCGATCTAGGATCAACCTATCCAGTAGTAAATGCTACAGACATAGGTTTTAGCACGTTAAATAAGGCGTCATTTATAAGAAATGCCTAATAAGCCTTGTCTATTTCATTCTGGTTATCAAAGTCCTAGTAATCTTTAAAGATTGAGTCATATGTTATCTTTTTATACTATTTCTTCTTGTCGCTTATAGAGGCATTTAACAAATCAACCTTTTCATTGTATGCTAATATCTCTTTAGAATTCTCTACTTTATTCTTTCTGTTCTATATAAGCTTATCAAGGTAATCTATCATACCTGTCAGCTTATCAGTATTGATATCTGTTCCTGTTTCATTAGATATTAGCTAAAGTCTTCTTTTTTGATCCTTTAAATCTTTAGCCAACTTCTAAGCTGCCTTATACTCTCTATAGCTGAATATTGATTCAAGTCTAGACTACGTGTATTCCTTTTCTGAATCAACCTTGAACTCATCGCGTTCATTCATTGCGTTTTCGATAGCCTTGTCCAAAGGTGTTCTTTGTGCATCATCTTCATAATAAGCTTCGTTCTTATCGATCCACTCTTGACCAGCTTTCTTTCCTTCTTCAGAGTTCTTGAATTGATTTCTTCTAGAGTTTATAGATTCATTAAACTTCTGATAGTCCTGCTTTATTTTATTGATGATATTAAACAGTGCCGGATTATTTTCCTATGTAGCGTTCTCGTAATCCTGTACAGTCTTATTTATTATAGAATCAATATTGTTTCTAGCTTTCTCGGAATCCTTTGCTGCATTATTAGAGTCTATCATGACTCTAGTTGCTGCTTGTACGAGCTGTTTATGATCCTCGCTATTTCTAGAAATGTTTAGATCTTTCATAGACTGTTCGAGGTTCTTGTTATTATAGGCAAACCACGCAGCATTAAGAAGCTCTTTGTCATTCTCTATATAACTATCTGAGCCATCTTGTAGTAAAGATCCTTTGTACTTTTTCATATCATCAAGAGCTGTCTGTAGTCTATCTTTATTTACGCCAGCTCTGCTAAATGCGTCAAAGAATATTCCTACATGATCATTATCTTGTGCAAGTTGATAGTTATTAGCAGCTATGCTACGAATAACGTTATCATTTCTAAGCTATGCTACAGTATTTCTCAAACTATACTTATCGCTTGAACTAAAAGGGCTAGTACTACCTTCTTTGTATGGAGTTAATAGGTTTTTAACATTATGAGGAATTCTGAAAAGTAATCCTGTCATAGCTCCTATTTCCATAGATCTTCTTAACTCGGCGTCTCCATTATCTGGGTCTCCAGATGATATTCCAAGATAAGCTGCTGCAGCATCTGCGTTTAAGAACTGATTATCAAATACACTTGGCAAATAAAAAGAAGACTCACCTGTTGAGTAATCATCATATTCTCCTCTTCCAAATCTAGATGTAAGTAACTACTGCCTACCTTCTTCAAGAGCCTCGGATGTAGCAAGAGGAAATGCTCTTTCAAATTTCTTTGCAAGATATTTTGAACCATGAACAAATTTGAGTCTATCACCTATATTGCTAAATTTGCTCATAGCTACTCTATCTATAGCGTTATCTATAACTCCGGTAGCAGCAGCTTTTGTAGCCTTATCAAGTACCTAGTCCTGTATGTACATCTTTGGAGCTCTAGAAAACACGTTATTAGCTGCCTTAGATATCACCCCTCTCGTATAATCCATAAAAGGTAAAGCTTGCAAATAATCTTCAAACGCCATCGCGTTGTTATCATTTATAAGTTTAGCCAAACCCTTTCTAGAGTCTACTTTAATCTTATCGAAGTTAGCGTCACCTGTAGGTATATTGTAAGCTAACGCAAGTTTTACTTTTTCAAGCTAATCAAGATCTTTTGAATCGATTCCTAATCGTTTAGAATGCTAGTCAACGGCATCAAATACCTTATTGAAATCTACGTCTGTTTTATACGAAGAATCCAAAACTCTTTGGGCTAAAGCATTTATGGCTTCACCATTAGTCTCTGATTGACGCATCTGCTTTGTCCAATACATTCCGGCGGCAGCAGTAGATCCTCCTATTACATTTTTAGCTAATTCTACTCTGCTTAATGCATTAGCGACCTGCTCTGCATTTTCTGCAGAATTAAAAGCTTTTGCCATATCTTCAGCAGTAAGTACAGCGCCTAGTCCAGGAATCTTTCTGGTAAGGAATTTAACAGCTGCTTTTGTAGCTAATGCACCACCAGCATTAGTTGCTATCATTCCTGCAAAGCTTGCAGCATCACTGTATGATGTACCTATCTCTGGTATAGAATAACCCCATTGTGTAGGGTCGATAATAGAACCGATTAAACCGCCTCTATTCTGATTCTGAAGATCTCTGAACTCTGGATTAATCTTCTTAGGATCAAATAGCCAATTGCCATTTTTGTATTGATTTATGGCTGATCTTAACGAAATCTCCTTCTTATTCTACTCTCTGTCAAGATCGGTTTTTAGGGCATTTATCTTTGTCTACAATAATTGTGATCCATTTTTTGTTGAATATCCTTCAAACAAATTATCGTAATTACTAGTACCACTCTTTATGGCACGTTTAATAAATGTTCCATTTTTATCGCCACCAATTGCCTAAGGCAGAACTTTACCTATAGCATTCTATGTAGTAAGTGCTATATTCTCAAGGCCTTCAGATAATGTACCAGCTGTGTATTTTAATGCATTATTTATAGTACCAAGAATACCATTTGTATTAAACTACTAATGAGTGACTAATGTATTATCTTTAAGAGCAGCCAAATAATCGCTAGCCCCAGCTTTATTTGTATCGTAGAACAAGTCCAAAAATACATCATCGTTCTTATGTTGTTTAAAGAAATCTTGGTATTTCTTAACTTGATCATCTACCTTTATAATAGCATCCTATAATTGTCTGGTCTATTCCTTTGAAGCGTACCCATGACTCTTAAAGGCTCTATATTGATTTATGAGATCTTCTCTTTGTTTTAGAAGATTATTGTAGTCCTAAGCTACTTTTAAAGAACTCTATTGAAAAGTAATATTATCAAGTTCTTTTTCTTTAGAGTCTACATAGGCTCCATACCCCTTTTCGAATGTAAGCCTATACATATCCTTGAAAGAGAATTTATCCCATCTCTCTTTCATCTTACTTAAATCCCAGGAATCTCCTAAAAGGAAATCACCAAGAGAGCCGTTATTGTCTTCTTCTGTGTCTACAACAGCTTTACCCTGTTTATCAAGCGTAGTATACGCAGGGAATGTCATATTGTTAAAATCACTGACATCTGTATAGGCGCCCATACTCCCCTCAACATAAGGAGCTGCGTAGTCAGCACTTCTTTGTGCTATACTACGCTGCAAATCCTACGCTATCTAAGCTCCTCTACTATATGCCTAGTTGTATGTAAACGTCTTTTTGTTTTTATTTGCCATAATATTTTATTAATCTATCATTAATGAAGAATTTTGTGCATCATTAGCCATCTTGAATGCATTACTAGATCCGAATTCCTATTTATTGATATCTGTATTTATATCTCTTATCTTAAATGCGCCATTATTCTAAATTGTTCTAGTCATAGGAACCTAATAATATGTAGCAGATCCAACCTTTTCTTTCTTTGTTAAAGGCTTAGATGCTGCATCAAATGCATCAAGACCAAGTTCTGATGCTACTCTCGCCTTATCGTTATTAGATGTAGCTCCGATCGATACACAGAACTCGCTAAACTATTTTCCTGTAATTGTAACGTGTCCAGCTATATCAAACTACTTATGCTTTCCTGGTATCCATCCAGCGTTAAGATCCTCGTTTACAAGAGCTCCTCTACCAGCCGCTCCGCTCTTAAGCCATCTATCAAATTTTCGCATTGTAGTAGCATATCTAAGCCTCTTGTTACCAGTAACGTTTATTCTCCTTATAGGAGAATATCTAAGATTAGAATCCTTAAGATTTACTGCAAGATGTTTATTCTGCATTAGTTCAAATTGCTATGGTTTTTCTGTTCCTGCAAACTTATTTAAAAGAACCTTATGCTCAGCTGAACCACCAGTTGGCTTATACATATATCCACTATACTATTTATCTGCAGCCTAAGCAAGCTTCTTAGGATCATTAAATGTACCAACATTTGTATGACTAGCATACCCATCTGCATTTAAAAGTCTTCTAGATGGCTAATACTGCCCATATTCATCAATTTGTACGAGTCCATTCTTTATAAGAGATCTAGGATCGGTACCAGCTTGCTTAATAGCATTATCCCACCATGTAGCATGGTCTCTACCCTATTTTCTCTATGCAGCAGAAAGTTTAGTATTATTTGCTCTATCTTTCCAATACTTAGATGCTCTCTCCATAGTATCAAACAAGTTAGTCATAACCTAGTTATCCTTCTATCTCTATGAAGTTCTTTCAGATCTTGTAGACCACTATAATGGAGATTGTTGTCCATTTGCGCCAGAACCATTAAGTTGAGCATTAAGAGCCAAGTTGTCTTGATCCCATTTATGTTTAAGTGCAGCCATTTCTTTCTGAAATGCTCTATTCTTAGCAGCCTCATTAGCCTAGAACTGCTAATCGTTAAGATGTATCTAAACTTGATCCGGACGTCTATCAATCTGTGTATACTCTCTGTTACGGTTAACAATATCAGCTTTAAGCGCATCTATATCGCCTCCATACATATTTAGATAATATCTGCCAAGGTCAGATTTTATCATATCCTTTATATTTGCATCAAGAATCTACTACATCTTCTTTGGAGATTTAGAATATACTTGATACATTCCACCAGCTTGTTTTGTTAACTCTGGATCATATTCCAGCTACATGTTATCAAACAAATTACTTGTCCAGTCCTTAAGGCTAGAATACTTAGAAGGAGCTTCTCTAGTCCACATTCCGTCTGTAGATGGGTCCCATGTTTCAAGAGTCTTGCCACCAAGTGCAAACTTCTCAAAGTCTGGATCATATGTACCATTACGCATAGCCTCTACCCTATACTTCTAATAAGTCTTCATTGACTCATTCTAAGCTTTAAGGTTGGCTATTTCAGCGTATGGTCTTTCTCTAATAATCTTTGCTATATATGCTCTTCCTTCTGCTGATCTAAGAGGATCTATTCCATTCTAATAGAGGTAATCTAACCCCTTATTAACGGCTCCCCTTGTAATATCGTAAAACTATTTATTTACATTAGCATTAGGACCATATAACTCACCGAATTCCTTAGCGAACTCTTTCTATTCTTGTATAGCCTAATTGTATTGCTCTCTTGCAGCACTGATGTACTACGACATCATACTGCTATCCAGTAGGTCGATTATAGGCACCGCTACTGGTTCGTCATACATTCCTATCATTTTTCGTTATTTGTATAATCATCAATTCCTGGTATATGTGTTACCATTGCCATCGGATACTTATTTCCTAATTGCCACGTATAATTATTTGGCGTACTAAAATAAATATGGGCATCTCTGTATATATTACCATCTCCTATAGTTCCCCAATTTATTTCATTCTAATTAAGTATATTCTATGCCCACTATCTAGTATTTGGTGCGCTAGATATAGCTTGTCTTATCTAATCTGAATTATATCTTTTTAACGGCATCTGATCTGGTGTCATCCAATATTTTCCCTTAGGTATTCTTTGCATAGAGACATCGGTCTAAGGAATTCTATATGGGCTATATAGCGAAAATACATCTCCTAATGGAGTATGACGATAATATTGATCAAGTATATTAAAATTACCGCTATACGTGCGATTGTTAGGAGAAACCCTAGATGTACTATCAGCTTTGTTTGTAGATCTACTTGCTGCCGCACCTGCACCTATACCATATATTGTTTTTAATGCTTCTTTCTTGTTATTTACATCCTGCTGATACATATCAAGTATATCTCCATACTGCTTGTTTTTAATGCGCTGTGACAACCATTTCTGACCAATAAGACCGAGGTTAGACAAGTGTGTTTCAATGCCCTTAGTCTTAGCACCGTGTGCTCTATTATAAGCCTCCCATCCGTATTGGTTAGACTGCTGCAATCTCTATGCGTCACTATCGCCGAGTCTAGCAGCCATCTCAGCATAAGCATTTCTGTATGCAGCATTCTTTTCCTGCACATTCATGAGCGCATCAGCAACGTTTCTCTAATTACCTAAAGCCAAAGCTACTCTATTAGCCTATCTTTGACCACCTGTATAACCTCCAGAATTAGCGAGCTAATAAGCAGCCTATCTATCTTGTGCATATAATTTTTCAAGAATTGGATTAGCTGACACTCTATTACCAGCCATAGTTTGTAAGGCTATTGGTGCATATCTATTAGCTGCATATATATTTGGCATTACAGGGTTTTCTCTACGCCAATGATTAAGCATCTATGTTTCAAGTAGAGCAGGAAACGCGTAGCCCAAATCAAGCATAGAATTAGATACCTTACCCTTACCTGATTTTGTCCAGCTAGAAATTGTCTACTTTGTTTTATCCCATAAGCTCTTACCGTTATCAAACCTATCTTTTCCACAATTATGTTTAATCTAGGCAGCGTAATCTTCGATCTAATGCTATCTCTCTTGTCTATCTGTAATATTCTTCATAGCCTACAAAATAGGAGCCTTAGCGCGATCTAGCTGATTCTTCTAAAGTTCCATAGTCTATTTTGATAAAGAGCTAAGTTCGGATTTCTTTCCAGCTCTTTTCTCAATGTTGTTATACATCTAAAGTTTTGCTGTTAATGGGGCTACTTGATCAGAAAACTTCATACCGTTGCTCCAGTCTACATCATTACCAGCTATAACATTATTATCGTTTACACTAACAGAGCTAGGCTAATTATCAACTCCAACCTTTCCTTTGGTTACAAGAGTTCCTGTGCCATTAGTATAATCTATAATGGACTCCCCTTTGCCAACTAAACTATTTACAGGACCACTCTAATATCCATTAGGTGTCCATACTTTATTTCCTTTTAACATATCTTGGTTTTATTAAATCTTTTCCTCGGTTGGCGTACAATACATCATCATACGTGTTACCATTATCTAAATAATATTGCTATGTAAGACCTTCTGTTGCAGCGGATGATTGATTAACCTAGTTAACAAGATTAACTTTCTATTGCGCATTAAATATTTTTCTACGCTGTCTTTCTCTAGCTTTTTTGCTTCCAAACAAGCCTCCGAATAATCCTGTGATAGCTCCAACTGCTCCTCCTATAAGTGTACCGACGCCAGGTATAGCAGATCCGATAGCAGCTCCTGCAGCAGCTCCAGATCCAACCATTCCCAATGTTGCGTTTCTATTAGACTTAGATATATCGCTCATTGCTTTTTGCCTATTAATATCATTCTGTGCTTGATAGTTTACACCGAATGCCTAGTCTGTTCTTTGTCCAGAATAAGCCATAAGCTCATCTGTTCCCTTTACTGCGTCCTACATGGAATTATATCCTTGTATCATTCCTATCGTTCCATTAACAGCTCCTGTTACAGCACCAGCACTTATTCCGCCTCCTCCGGCTGTCTAAATTCCGCCTTTTGGATTCCAACTTGAAGCCGGTTTTTGACCAATATTAAATGATGCGCTAGAACTTCCTGCTCCGGCTATAGCTGATCCAATAGGAGTATTGCTACCAATCATGCTTGTAAGGTCACTAGCTTGATGCTATTGTCCAAAGCCAACTTTCGAATCTATGCCATTATTGAATTTTGGCATATTGTTTATCTTCTTTCTCTACTTTAGCTCCATGACTATCTATATTTTGTTATTATGTATTGTATTGCCATAGCTGGATTTGGTTTAATATCTTCTATACTACAAATCATAACCTTGCCTCTAGCTCTATTGCCAAATAATCCATCAGCCCTAGGTATGGCAAATCTATGATTATTTTCTCTAAGTGTTATCTGTTCTTCTAGATTGGATTCTATATTCTAAGATTCTGTCTACCATACGTATTTATGATTCTTTGAAAAATAATCATCCTAATCAGATATCATTGCCTATAACTATAGGTTTTCGTATGTAACAATCTCTTGATTATCAAACACCTTTGTAACAAGCGGCTATTGAGCAACAACGTATTTAACGTAACTTGAAAGCAGCTGCTGAGTTGTTGATTTAGGTGATCCATCAAGGTAGTCATACTAATATATGCATAAAGTATCGTTTTTCTTTATAAGATATTCTCCATTAAAGAACTATATAGCTCCATCGAATGGTATTGTTAATGTTGATGTGAATTTGCCAAGCATTTCGTTGTACACGATTTGCATATCATCGTTCAAAACATTGAATACAACTTCATTATATCTATTATTGTAGAACACCTTAAAGTTATCGTCCTTTTTGTATTTGTTCAGTATATTCTATACTTTACCTTGTTTTGAAAGCTATGTTACACTCTATCCGTCAAATAAGCAGATTACATTATTATGACTATCAAACCAATACAAACCACCGGTAGTACATGCTGCACAAAATTGCTGTTTATGCATTCCATAAGTATTGCTATAGTAGTCATATCTATCAAGCACTCCTCCTGTTCCAAGTACTATGTTTTGTCCAGAATTATCTGTAGCAACACTACGATCATTAACACTAAGTACACCAAATGATTGTTCCTGGAAAAATGTAAGAACATTCTTAAATGTACATATATCAGTTATAGGGCCATACTCCTAATCAACATCTATAAAGTTTGAGCTTCTAAATTTGCACCAACTATCTATGATTTCATCATTCTGTTTCAAATCAGAATAATATACTCTTGTATCTATTGTCTTATTATAATCTTGCGGATTAAGATCGTCGTACACAGCAAGCGGAATACTTGTGTTCTGTACACTATAGACAGAGTTATAAACGTATTCAGGCTCTTTCTGTACGTAGGCTTCTGTTATTTCGCATGGTTCAGCCTGTATAAAGGATGCGTAATTATCTCTTGCATTAGAGCTAAATGTCCATCCATGTTGGAATTTACACCATATGTTTGACTCTGTTGGTATAGAATATGTTATCATATGAGTATTAGGGAAATCCAAACTCTTTGATCCCTTATATGCTCCATACACTTTATGCATAGAAGTATACTCGAATGTTTCTACATGACAATCTCCATCAAATACCGTATTCCAATCATTTGTGGATTCGAAGTAGTTGCCATCTCCGTAATATACATTTGTAAGTCTATTTGTGAATGAGCATCCACCATAAGGTGTTATTTGCTGTCTAAGGTTAGTTAAATAAGTTCCAAGTAGAGTTGGTCTAATTATCTTGAGTATTTCTCCAATTTCACTATGTTCTGTCTAATATGCCTCCTATTCAAAACTATCATAATAGTTTCCATTCTTAGGATAATAATAAGAAACTGCACCAGCTGTACCTTTTTCTTTATACTAGCAACTTAACAACAAACATTTTCCGCCAGTTCCAAAACATGCGTTTTTGTTGCCATGTGTACCAGTTCCATCATTTTTGAATCCGCCATTATAATTACCAAACGATGCAAATATATTACCATTAGTATCGTTACAAATGCCGCCGGTAATCATATTTGTAAATAGAGCTCCGCCAGCAGAAACTGCGTAATTAGGGTAAGCTTTTGATGAAGTTTGCTCATCACCTTCTTTGTTAAAATTTCTTTTGAATGCCTAATCCCATTTTATCTGGTCAACTAACTAAAAGTCTTGTATATACTATGTTCTCTAAAACGCATTACCCCACCAATCACCTGGATCAAAAACACCAGTACTAAATTCGTATGGCTAAGTGCTCTATTCATACAATTTTATATACGCAAAAGCTTTCTGTATTATAAATTTACCAGCTTTTTCCTACCTTTTGTCTGCCGACTCATTATCCTTGTTGTATAGTCTATCAAAATTTAAAATACAGTCTTTAATTAAAGAGTACGAATAAGGTCTCACATTTCCTAATCCGCCAATTGTTCCGGAATCTAAAATATTATCTATAATTTCGTTGCCAGTATTACCACCTCGTGCTTTGTGTGATTGTGGATTCACTTTATAGAAGTAGCTAGGATTATATGGTGTATCTAAATAGCATATTGTACTGTCTTTGCTAAAATGACTATCTACAGTTAAATCATTAACATAAAATGTTCCTCTTGAATCATCACTATCATTTGGACCAGGAAATAGCTCTACGGCACAGTTTGATATACATGGTATTATAAATTTGAAGCTTGTCCTATCATTAAAGCCTCTTAAGCTTCCATAATCTGTATTTGTTTCACCATCCCTATGTGAATCATATTGGTTGTCTTTAAATTTATAATCTCCTCTAGCTCCAAACAAAAAAGACTGTTTTTGCAAATAATACTTTTTGTCTTTTGTGAATTGTTTAAATGATTCTGGTTGATAACAAATTTCCTTTGAAACAAATTGCAATAATTTGTCATTATCTATGTTCGTCATGCATTGTGATTCGAGCTTATCTCCATTGCCAACAAGCTAATTATATACCCAATATCCTTCTATAAACTTATTCGTTGTCAAGAATCCTGTTGGACAAAACATATGATACTTTGTTATCTCATACTTATCATTATCCCCCTCATATGATCTACTATACGCATTAGACACAGGAGAACTAAGTACACCCTATGATATTGTAGCAATATCAGATTCATGTCTAGCGCATCTAACTATCTGATAGCCAGTACAGCCTTCTGGTAGACTTTTTACCATAAACTGTATTCCTAGATTTCTGATAACTAGTTCGTAACGTTTACCATTAACAACAGTATTTGATGACATTAACTAGAACCCTTCTTCAGTGACATTTGGGGTTCTTATATCAGCAATCCACTTAACTGGAGAAGCTTGGCAATATTTATCATACAAAACAATTCCATAACGATAAATCTCGTTTCGTCTAAGCGACTTTATTAACCATGTATTGCTATTTATTCCTGGATCAAATTCTACTTTCTCTATTTTAGATGGCTTAAAATCTTTATCGATGTAGAAAATATTGTTCTGCTATATGTTTTCTTTTTGAGAATAATTGTATAACGTTCCTATCTTTCTTGTATTGTTTTCTTTTACACAAGAATCTTCCACCTAAGAAGAAATAACGAATCTCCATTCTATATTTTTACCAGATCCTCCGACCCATCTATATTTTGAATCGAATACAAAATTAGCAGAATACAGTGAAGCTTCTTTATTTATGTTATTATAAGTGTCATCATAGCAATCATGATCAAATGGAGGAACGGCAACAGAGTCACTTTCTATGCCATATTCGTGAGCATCTATTTCAAATACGTTATCACCATTAACATCTTTTACGATACTTTTATTTTCGTAATTAAACCTAAATGCTCTCGCATCCCATTTATCGAAATCCTTAATAGTAGTCTGTATTGTCTTTGTGTTTGCAGCAAACAGGAAGCCATCTTTAGATGCTAACGAATTAGGTATTATCCTAACACCTTGTAATGAATTCAGTTCTTCAACACTAATCTATTCTATTGGATCATTACCAACATCATTTATAATCAGCTCTGTGGAATCTTGTTCATTAAAGTTTACTTTAGCATCGTATATTACAGATACTATTGGCATCTATCCGTTTTGTGTATACTGTACCCTAAGTACTTTGATGTAATCAAGGTGCCAATAATTTCTAGGAATTTGTATAGATATTTTTACTCCGCAATTTGATTGTGCGCCCTATTTACCGCCGCACTTTACATATTTGCTGTCAAAATCATAATTGCCAATTGGTATTTGCTGACATTGTACAGATGCTCCTGTATGTATTCCGTATCTATTGTATAACTGATAACAATAACTTACAACACCAAACTCTATCTTTCCTGGCACATACTCTTCAAATACTGGTGGTTTACAAACCGCTTCTGGATAAGACAAGCATTTGTTAAGATCATCGTATATTAAAGGATCGCCTCTATTTATATTAAAAACCATTATCGGATGCTTAGAGTCAGCCAAGTATAACTTGATATTGTTTTCGCTCTCATAATTAAGCTGAATATCAAATACATCTGGATACCTCTCCCCTTCATCCAAAGGCAACAATTTCGCATCTACAACAAGTTTGCTCTTCTATATATCGTTGAAGTCCTGGTCGTGCACTGTTCCACCTATCGCATTTTTAAAACTATAGATCTTAAGTCTGTTTTCATTTTCATCAATGCAAACAACTACTCCGTAATCTCTTATTGAACCAGTAGCAACAACTTTGTTATTCTCACCAGCAAGTAATCCAGCTAGCTTTACACCCTAGACTGGCATTAATGATCCATGTCTATTGTCTCTACCTTCTCCACCTCTATATGACGATATCTTTATATTTCTAGCATCAATATACTAGTTTGTAGCAACAACAGAGAGATCGTCATCACTATTTAATCCTCCTGCGAAACTATTAATTTGTGGTTCAGTATTAGTATCCATAGCAATAATCGTTAAAGTTTAACTATTTCTTTCCGGTGCTATTGAAGAAGTTCTCATCATCATCCCACTCTGGTATAAGCTTAGTCCACTCGTTCTTAATAGTAAGCATCTCGCTTTCGTTTGGCATCATTGCCTCAGCGTAAGCCTGGTTTCTATAGAAATTCCACTGCTACTATATATAGAAGTATGTGTTCTAATTATATCTAGCTTTTCCTCCAAGTGATCCTCTAAGGAATTTTGGAAAGCTTAACTTCATCATTACGTACCAGTATATAGCTTCCTAATATGAAGCTAAGTCTGGAATAAGTGGATAACCCCTTTCGTCTGTAGCTATAGCCTTGTATGACAATTTAACAAAACCTTTGTCCTTATTAAAGACTATCCAACCCGGTTTAATCCAGTATGTAGGAACGTCTATCTTCTTATCTCTAATAGCATCCATCAGCGCAGTACTACCATTGATTCCAAGAAGCTAAGATCTATGCGTAATCAACGGTACGCCAGCCGGCTACTCTGGATGATGGTGATGCATAGGTTTTGTATCAGCCTTAGACTTAAATGAGCTCTCATCTTTTAGTGCCTATACCCAATTTGTTCCATTGTTTGAATAGGCTACAGTTGTCAATGATTCTAAGTCTTCTGGTATTGGAACTTGATGTTCGTGTATTTCAAATATTGGAACGCAATCTTCACCAGACTCCTTCTATACATACTATACAGGGGCACCAATTTTTTCAACAGCTTCAAAGATCCATTCTCGTATATCTGTAATACGCATGTTCTTTTCTTGCATGTTTGAGTCAGCCATAATTTTAGCTATAACTGACTCACATTTTGTATACTTGTATATCATCTATATTTATATAATCTTGTTTATTAAATATAAGTTGAGCAAGGTGCCTTTTGTTTTCCCTAACCATACATAGCTGGTATTTATATCTATCAGAAAACATCCTGGGTATTTTTGACCAATATAATCTATATTTATATCCATTAGAGTGCTCATTTAAATGGTAAACTCTTTTGCCTACTTCTTTAGTTGATTTGTAATCTGTAGACAATGACTAACTAGAGTAGCTCTTTGGTTTATATTTTACTATGCATATAGTGCCTAGCCCATAAGGCATTTTAAAGGGCTGTGAGCGCTCTAAAATCTCTTCCTTGACAACTTTATTAAATTCGTCTATAATGCGCTTATATCGCGCGTAATTAAGCTCTACATCGTTCTTTTTAATGTAGTCTCTGTATATATCAGCTATTGTATAGCTTTTCTTATTCTTCCTTATCTTGAGGACCATTTGGTTTAACGCTTGCTAATGTTGAATTATTGCTATCGTCACTAGGTCTTTTCAGCATAAATGCCAACTCGTTGGTCATGATAGCTCTTTTTATGTCAGGTATCATCCACCCAGGTATTATTACATCATCTTCACTATCAGCTGTTTGCGTTGGATCAAATATTCCTGTAACGTATATGTATTTAAAATTTTCCACACCATCACCATCAACGTATATATACTAGTCGTCAAACCAACATATTGGCTCGTTGTATGTATATCTCCTAAAGTTATGATAATGTTTTCTAGACTTATTCATGATCTAGATAACGCAACCGCTAATATCTGCAACATTAACTATGTCGTCGCTACTATCTTCCATTGTGTACAATTTCTTTTTTGTTCTCTTCCTTGTACTATAATGGCAGCAACAGGAGTCCTCTGATCCAGGAGTTGGATCGTCTATAAGCTCAAGTGGTCCAATAGTTGATAACTAACTATCATCTGGATCTTCATCGTCCCCGGTTTCAGAATCTTTATCATTCTACTTCTTAGATAAATAGGCCTTATACTACATTATCCAAGATAAGATCTAATCCCTAGACATATCCTCGCTCTCGCTTATGTTATTATTTCGTACAATAAGAAGTATGTCATCTATCAATGTACGAGCTGAGAATGTTTTCATATTGCTTCTATTATTCTTATACTATCTTCTTTAAGTATATCATTTGTATTATGTATCTTATATTTATACACATCTTTCTTTTTCCAGTCAAATGTTATTAATCTCTTAAAGAAGTTCTTTTTGTTCTTATATTCTCTATGCTTATAAATGTAGAGGTACTAAGTATTCTATACATCTAACTTAATATTAACACTATCTTTACCGATTGTATAGTATACTTTAGTTAGATTGTTATATTGTAAACTATCTTTATAAACAGAGTCTTTAAGTATAGTTATAATATTACCCCCTACCCCCTTACTTTTATTAACGTTTATAATCTGCTTCTGAGTTGCTGCTACCTAAATTTCTTTACTCTTTAGCTTTTCTACTTTGCGTACAGAATCCAACTACTATACAAGCTTATCGTTATAATCTTTAAGCTTTTTCATGTCTAGCCTTAAAACACCAGAAGCCTACTAGGCACCATTTAAGGCATCCTAATAGGCTTCGATGTTATTATTAGCCATTTTAAGCTCTTCTGAGAGCCTATTAGCTTTGTTGTGGTAGAATATACCAGACGCTAAACAAAAGGCTATTAGAAGCCCAGCAATGGCGTTAAGCAGCGTTTTGTAGTTGTTCTTTATCTTGTTTAATATCTACTACATCAGCATTACTTTCATTATTGTTCAAATATTCTTTTAAATATGTTTTTATCTCACCAAATTTACCTTGTATGTAAATAGATACTCCATAGATACTAGCTGAATAAACTAATGTTTGGGCTACAAACCCTAGTACTCCTGTGGAGATTTCACCCTACTATAAATACTGTACCCAGGTGAGAACCTAACCGCTCAAGAACGCGAGACATGCGGTTGAATATTGGATCTTCTCGCGCCATGTTCCTGTTACTTTACTCACGTTGTTCTTTAATCTATTTTATAGCCTTTCCAAGAACAAACATTTCTTCGTGTGAAAAATTATTATTTCTAGCACAATTACACTCGTAACAACAAGGTACAACATTATCCTTTGTGTGCCCAAAGTGATTATCTATCCTATCGCAACCTACACGGTGAGTGTCGCCACAATAAACGCATGGTTTTTTAATAATGTTGTCAATCATCCAATCTATGTCTATATCGCACACGGTAAGTCCATTATATATATCTTTATGTTTGTACGCAGAAATCATTTTTGAGGCTTTCTAGCGAATTGTCATTGATGAAACTTTCCAATCTTTAACCTTTTTATCGCCTCTTTTACTACGTTTGCCATATAAAATATCTTTAGCACTCCAATCTTTGTGTTTAAAATATCTATTTCTTATGGCACCTGCACTAACACCTATTTCGGCAGACCATTCTTTAAAAGTTAAAGATTTGCCATTATATTCAATACGTACATAATTCCCTTTTAATATATTGTTTTCTTCACATGTTAGCCATGTGCAATTATCTTTACAAAACTATTTAGTTTTATCTAATCTAGATAGCTTTAATCCAGGTTTGTAAGTATTATGCATATCGTTGTAAAAATTCTAAAACGAATCCCACGATGGATCATAACCTATGCCTTTTCCTTTTCGTGTATATTTAATAGCTCTCCAAGAATTGAATAGATATTTGTTGTTATTTATTAAGTCGGATAAGGATTTTCTTTTTCTCCATTCTTCTATTTTTTCTCCGCTTTCCATAGTTTAAATTATTTCTATAGTTATATTTTTCTACCCTTTTATTTTCTGCATTAATGCATGAAATGTTTTCTAAGAATCGGTTAATCTACCAACTATTGTATTTTTTCCAACTAATAAGCATCCACTGGTATCAGCTGCTGACGACCCTGGGTGCATTAGTACTCCATCAAATGATGGCACGTTTATCAATCTTGGTATTTTGCCGCCATAGGGCTTCGCCCATACCCTATCTTTGAATCTTGGGCTAACAACATTTGTTGTTATCTCGTATGTTCCGTACGGAATAGCTGTCTTCCCTTTTATTTTCTTCTCGCCATTATCAAACTTACCATTTTTATTAGTATCCCTTACAGTGTCCTCTAATGTATCACAAAAATATTTGCCATCAATATATAACTTTCCAATTGTGTATGTTTGACGTAAGGCGATTCTGTTTAATGTTAATTTCATAATTATGCTTTATATAATGCCTTTGCCGTAATTGTATAAGGCGTTACATCATTTTTATCTTTTCGCAAATATTTTGCATCATTACTATCTGCGGTTGGCAATGTGTTTATTGTAGTCTGCATATTTGTAATATTATTCTATACAGATTCAATTGTTGTAGACATATTGGTTACCTATCTCTGTAATTGCTATATTGTAGACTACAAATTTGTAATTGTCTACTACAATTGATTCACCTATGTCTAATTAGCCTTTTTATCTAATTCAGTTTGTGTAGCATTTGATACAGGCTTATCTGCATCTGATGTGTTATCAACATCACTAAGTCCTACCTAAGCTTTAGTCACCTTATGAGGGTTCTTATAATCTGAGATGTGATTATTAAGGTTTGACGTAATAGTTGCCTCAGCTTCTTTAGCGCGCTTTATTTCGGCATCTAAAGCTACTGTAGAACCCTGTCCAGACTAAGTTATACTATCCTTAATCTATTTGCACTCAGCCTCTCTAGCAACTCTTTCTGCATCTACTGCGGTATTTATAGCATTCTATACACCTGTAATCTTTACTCCTGCAGAAGATACTGATAAGAAGCTCTCTGACAACTGATCAACCTTAACGTAAATCTTATGATTATTTACCTCCAAGCCATTAGAGAACTCTGTTTCTTCTAGGAATCTAGAGTAGTCAAGCTTAGCAAGTTTGTAAGTACCATCAGCAAGAATGTATGAGATACATAAAGCTGTAGACCCTACAGGATTACCTGCTTTAATTGTACCATTATCGTTAAGTGTAGCATTCATGTCAAGAACATTAATGTCCTTAATAGATTGATCCTTAGCAATATCGATTGTTGTACCCTTAGCTTCTCCGTTAACCTAGAGCTAATATGATGCAGCTATAGTTGCGTCATCAGATGATACCTTAGCTATTGTTATACTACCCAAGTTTGCCTGCATAGTCTACTCTGCAGCCTTAGCTCTATCAGACTCGGCTTTAATAGCTTCTTTTCTGTCTGATATTTCAGAATTAAGATTATTTGTAATGGTATTCTCTGCAGCTGTGGCTCTATTCTTCTCTGATGTGATTCTGTCTGAGAGATCATTCTCGGCTGTAGTAGCTCTATTCTACTCTGCTGTAATTCTATCTGAAAGTGCATCTTCCGCCGTAGTAGCCCTACTTGTTTCTGTAGCAATACTAGTTGTAAGCTTAGATTCCTCAGATTTGGCTCTTTTAACCTCTGTATCCAGCAAAGTTTTAATTGCGTTATCCGCGTCAATTCTAGTCTACTTTTCTGTAGCTAAGTTTGTTGTAAGAGTATTGTCTGCAGCCTATCTAGCCTGCTGCTCTTTAACAATATCGCTAGAATTCTTATCAATGAGAGTTCTGAGTTCGGCTTCTGAACTTTCCGCCCTATTCTTTTCTGTAGTTACTGAGCTTCTTATACTTGACTCTTCTGCCTTGGCTCTATTAATTTCAGTATTCAATAGAGCCTTTATAGCGTCATCTGCATCAGATCTACTCTTAGCTTCCTGCTATTCAGAAGCCTTAGCTCTACTAATTTCACTATTCAGATTGTTAGTGATAAGTTTCTCTGCATTCTAAGCTCTAGTCTGCTCCTACTGGATCTTAGCTTTAATAAGGTTATCTTCACTCTGTCTTTCAGCTTTTTCCTTATTATCTGCTTCGATCCTAGCAAGCTTCTCTTTATCATCTGCATCCTGTCTAGCATCTTTCTCAGCATTAATGCTAACAGAAAGAGCTTCGTCTCCAGATATTCTATTATTAGTTTCGATAGCAATATCGCTAGCATTCTTCTGTATAAGGCTTCTATTGTTCTTTTCTGCAACTTCCGCCCTATTCTGCTCTGCTACTAAAGCTGCTCTAATATCAGCCTCTTCATGCTTGGCTCTACCTATTTCTGCATTAAGATCCTCTGAGAGCTGCTTACCCTTGTCTCCAGGATAAGCAGTACTAGAGGTTTCCCCAAGTGCGAGAGATTGGCTTATTTCTACGTATCTTGTGCCACTCCAACGGTATGTCAGATTAGTATCTTGTGCTACATAGATTTTACCATCTTCACCAGTTGCTGGGAACGTGTTAAATGTACCATATTCGAGTACATCATCAACATAAGAAGGAAGCTAATTAGCAGGAACCTTGCCATTATCACTTAAGTTTGCGAAGTTCTATTGTACTTTATTCCAAAAGTACTATACTCCATCCTAATCTAAAAACTACTTCATAATTACAGTTTTAATATTTGTGACAAATTATCCATTGGGATAGACTATATTTCATCATATTGATACTTTAAAGAATCATACTTATCATTCAGTGAATTCATTCCTGTTATAACCTAGTCCTGCTTGGTTTTAAAGTATTTGTTTATACTATTTTGCTTACCATCGTTAACATACGTTGTTGCAGAATCATCATATATCTATTCAGCTCCAGCTACAACACCCTCAGTAGATGCACTAACAATCTTTCCGTATATTTTTAAATCTTCGTTATTTAGTTCCATGATACTTATATATAATATTAGTTGATTTTAATATTTAAATCAATATGGTTGGAGGAGTCTAAATATGTTTGATCAAAACGTTCTGGAACAGTAAGATCAAGCTTCGGAGCTAAATAACTACGTCCAGAAACACTACTTATGTATGTATTAGATTTGAATTCCTCATCGTCTTTTATGCGTTCTAATATTTTACTTGTAAGATCAGAAATAGAAATACTGTCAGAATATGTTTTTGGAAGCGGTGTGTCACCATTTATTTTGTGATCAGGAAAATATATGAACTAAGCCTAAGTTGCGGTGCTATTTGTAGTTCTAATACCTACAGATATATAGTTAGTTATATCAGTTCCATTTTTAGGCAAATTAACAGAATCAACTTGTATAGAATAATTTAGATTATTATTATTATTAAGAGAAAGTGAGTTTGAATATTTTGCATTATAATCTTTACAATCTTCTTTATAAGAAAAACCTTTATTCCAAAGACTTACATTATCTTTGTTTGTTTTTATATAAAACTATCCACTATTTAGATAATATACAAACTCTGCTGTTTTTGTGTAGCAACGCCTAACATTTCTATGATTTATCCCATAATTAGCATGACATATAGCATTATCTAAATTTGTTTTTATAAGTGTTGCGCCAGTTATTGTAAACGTCTTATCATCTGTACTATTAATAGTTGGCGTAATTGATTTCTATGTATAATTATATACACTATAATTCAATTCAATATCTTCTGTATCTTTAGTATCGTACCAGTTGTTATATATATCAATAGTTATAACAAAATTACCATCGCTATCAATAAATGACTCCTTTAATTTTTTACCATTTATAGTAGATTGGTTGCCAGCATTATTTTCTATATATTTTGCTAAAGCGTTAAAATCTACACAAGTATATTCTTTTCCTACTCCACGATTATCACCAGCAAACATTAAATATTCATTTTTACCGCCGACATTACTATTCACAGCACCTCCAAGAAATCCTGCGTACTTCTCTTCATTTCCAACAACATGGTCGTTAACATATGTAGCACAATCAAGGTCTTTACCAGTATTCCATTCGAATGTAAATACAACCATATCACCGTTTTCTACTTTGATTCCCTTATACTAATGAATGAATGTAGACTGTCCGAAAAATTCATGATTATTTTCTTTGCCTAAAGGTGTTATAGATAATATTGTTTTAATTGTATCTGTATACGATGTATTTGCACCAATTGGTCTTACAGTAACTTTATTGCCATTTATAGAAGCATTAAAATGATCTCCATTTTGATTAACTATAGTATAGCCTATTTTATCAAAATTAGTTGTACTAATAGTTTCTCCCGTAGATGCATTTTTTGTTATAACTTCAACACGATAGTAATATGTAAGAGCGTTTGTATTCTCTGCTTCCCATGATAAAACCATAGGAGTTGTAGTCCATGTATTTCCGTCAGTAGAAAATTTAGGAACAATAAGCTATGTCGTATCAACTTTATCTTGTGTACAACTAATAGAAACAGACTTACCATTCTTGGTTATAGTTTCTGTCCATTCTTTCTACTGTGTTGATGTATTAGCTTCTGCTGTTATCTGTTCTTCTGTTGTAGTCTCATCAAACTTCTGATTATTATTATCATTAGTTTGCCAAGTATACCAAGTGGTTACAGAAACACTTTGTGTTCCACCAGCTGCCTCAAAATGCAAAGATGCAGGATCTGCAGAAATGCCCCAAACTTTAACATTAGCTTCTTGCGTATAAGACCACTATAACTATTTGTTTGAGCCCTACTGTACAAGTTGACCGCTCTGTGTTATAGCCTGGTCACTATAATTGTATCCAGATGGTCTTCCTATTTCACCAGAATACTAAACATTCTCTTTCTTAACTGTACCAAATGTACCCGTTTTAGTTCTATAAGAAGTTATACTATCTAATGTAAGGTCATCATTATGCTTAATCTCTTGACCATTTGCATAATATTGCCTACTCCATGATGTATCGGTGCTAGATCCACCATTGGTATCACTTATATTATACTCAAATACATATGTCCACTCTTCAGGGAATTCCTCAGATCTTCCTGGCTGGGTCCATGTTATTTCAGCGGTAGGGGTATCGAACTAGTTATTATTGTAATGGTATGTTTTACTACCACTCTTTGGTTCCTAGCTTGAATTTGATTCTATAACTATAGTGTCAGTTATATCTCCAACTTTCTTTTCTGTTTCATAACTACCAGTTAAACCATATGAACCTGTAACATGTATGGTTCCACCATCAACAGATATCTGCGAACTTTCTGGCTGTACTCTAATCCATCTATGCTGTGCATCGTCAGGGAACTCTTCAGGCTTATTAGAAACATTAATAGTAGCAGTGGCTTCAATAGAGCCGTTTACAACAACTTTATATGTTGCTGTTCCCTACTTATCTGCTACCACATAAGATCCATCTATATGAGCTACGCTTGAACCACTAACAATTGAGAAAACAGCAGATGTAACGTCTGCATTTTCTGGAGTAATCTCGTAAGCAAGCAACCTCCTGTCTTCGACAATCATATCAAGGTCTGGAATATGTACGCCCGTTGGGTCTATGGTATCAGCTGACCATGTATAATAGCATACAAGCTCATTTAATTCGTCTCCACCAATCATATAGTTTACGTGCTTATGTTGAGCCGCCAATTTCTATACAACTTCTTGTGCTGTTATATATTCTCCAGGTACACTAGTCTCTCCTTCTATAAATGTACCGTTATTTATCATATCAGCTTCCTGGTGGGTTATCTTTTCATTGTTGTGAGTATATACTTTTGGATCCGCACTTCTAGGTGCTAATCTTTTATAATTTAACATACAAGCCTCCTTCCTTATGATTCTTTATAAAAATGAGAAGCGCTTACAGTTTTATTATTCTTTGGACGTAATGTGCTACCAGAAGTTTCCCAAAGGCAAGACTAAGCTATATCTCCACCGATATTACTCTTCAAATCGTTAAGCAAGTTATCTATTTCAGACTTTGTGTAATATCCACTCAAATCAACAGTCTGATTAATCTTTTGCTGAACAATGCTGTTTATATAATTAGCAATGTTGGTGTCATTATTTACAAGTGTATCAATATTACCAGCCTGCCACTTACCACCTTTATAAACAAGAATCTGTCCTTCAGCAGCCTAAGGAAGCACAGCTGATGCATAATCTTCCAAAATGCCAACTGTTACAACGTCCTGTACATCAGCGTCATTTGCATTCTCAGCAAGTTTAACGCTACCATACATCTTAGTTGTGGCATGTGGTATTCTAGCTTCACCGTTAATAACAACATTGTTAAGAATTGTGTCACCATCAACTCTAAATTCGCCTTCGCTCTTTATAAGGTTGTGTACTGTAAGTGTGTTGCAGTCAAGCTAAAGCGCTTTAAATACTCCATTAACACTGAGATCATTACATACGATTTTGTGGTCTACTTCTAAACCAACAGGATTTCCATGAGCTGTAATCTTGTTGTAAACATCAAGCATACCATTGATTACCTGGTTGCCGTTTACTGTACTATTACCCTTAGTTGTAGCATTTCCTTCTACAGTTGTATTACCCTCGAATAATACATTTCCATGGAATGTAGCTTTATCAAACTCAGGGTTAGCTCTGAAGTCATCTATCTTGTCATTAACATCTTTAATAACCTCTTCTACAGTTTTCTTGTACTTTTCACTCCATACAGAAGTCGCGTCAGTTACAATGCCTTCGGTGGATACATTTACAAGCTTACCGTATATCTGTACGTCTTCGTTTGCGTAATTCATAATTAATCGTTTTTAGTTTTAACATAAATTGTAGCTCCACCGTGAGCCTTATTTGCTTTTATTGGATTAGGGCAACAGTAGTAGTATTTCTCGTCATTGTACTTCTTCTAAGGAGTTGTGAGAGGAATAGTAAATGTAGGAATCATGTTAGAGTTTACTCCAGCGTTTATATTTGCAGCATACTGAATAGGACGTCTAGTAACAATCCATAAATACTGACCATCAATATCATTTTCTACAGTAACACCCTTAGATAAATCTTTAGATTTAGTCAATAAATTAGTATCAACAAAACCAACACCAACCTTTGTAATATTCTCCTGATCATCGCTCTCGAATCCCTAATCATCACGATCGAAGTGATATTTGTAATCATCCTCCATTTCTTTAGAGAAAGGACGAACTGGCAGGTAGCCAATGAAATCATAACCGCCACCGACAACAGTAACATTAAAGCTAGCCTTTACACCATTATTCTTAGCAGTAGCTACTACGGTAGTTGAGTTTGTTTCATCTCGCTCAAATGAATGAATAGTACATGTATTCTGGTCTATTTCAATAACATCACTCTTCATTGGTGTAAGCTCAATAGTTTCATAAGGCCAATTGATTGGATTATATTCTACTGTAGAGCCATTTTCAAGGTCAACCTCAATGATATACTTATGATCTATTATATCTTTCTCACCAAGATTAAGCTTAGTGCCTCCATACATAGACAAATCTTTGTTCTTTATTCTTATTGCGATGATATTTTTATTCTCTATATCATCTGTGTCTACATCTACAGTTATATCGCCACTAGCACCTGTATTGTCGTCAACAAGCTCAATTACCTCACCATAATCCATTGTGTATGTATGGAGATCTGTACGACCCCAACCTGGCTCATACATAATAGCCTGCACAATCAACTTGTATATTCCGCAGAATACCTAATCCTTTGCAGGGAAATAGCACTAAATAGCGTTAGCTTTAGGCAAAACTCTAGAATATGCCAAATATGTAAAATCATCACAAGCGCAACAATTTACAGCATCATATGCCTTTCTGTACTTTGGTGGCAATATACCAGGTCCTGCTGCAGGATTACATCCATGAGGATCAAGCATACAACGGAAGTCGTGACTGCAATAAAAATCATTATGGCAGCAATCATGATGACAGCAGTGTGGAAGTACATGATATTTTGGATGACCACACATATTTGTCATATATCCACAGCCATGTACATGCTTATCGCACGGACAGCAACAATGATCACAATCAAATGGAACATAATCGAGCATAGATGTGTTAATAAAATAACACTTAAGCTGTTTGATATTAGCTCTATCGTACGTACGTGGACCACGAAGTGTAAGATTTAATCTTATATCGTTTCCAATTCTAATTCTTTGCATATTATAATATGTGTTTAAAAACAAAAAGCCGAGATAGGGTAAGAACCCCACCCCGGCAATTAATTAAAAGTTTGCTTTATCGTAAGCAGCAGAGTTGTCAACTGGGTTAACAATGTTCTGACGAGAAGCGATCATAGCCTGAAGTTTTGCAACAAAACCATCAGCAATCTGATCTGCACCCATAGCCTCACCATTGTTAGAAGCGTAGATCTCAACTGTCTGCTTTGTTCTACGCCAAAGATCATCAGCTGTACGGTACTGGTTTTCAAACTCGATAGTAATACCGTCGTACTTGTTATCGAGATTTGTTACCATGGCTGGCTGAGGATCGTACCAGCAGCAACGGTGCAAAACGCCCTAATAGTCAAATGTAGCACGCTCGCGATCACGTACCAATTTAGCTGTTGCTGGGTATGTAACGCCTTCCTTCTTAGAGAAGACAACACCAAGGTCGTACTTGTTATTTGAAGCCCAACCTGGAGCCGCAGGGTTCATCCAATACATATTTGCATCGAAACGGCCCTTCATGTAAACGTTCTCTGTTCTATTAGACTCATCGTCATCATACTTCATCTGTGTAAGAACAAGCTTCTGACCTTCAATCTTAGCATATACACGCTGGCGCTTTGGAGCACGGATAATATCCTTTACCAAACCTGCCATAATACTCTCTACAGTATCACCAACCTTAGTTACGTAGCTATATGATTCTGTCCATTTACGATAGCGCATTGGCATATCCTTGAAAGTAAGACGGAGAACAATTGGGCAACCACCCTGTGCAAGGAGATCCATAGTCTCAGGAGCGATACCGCTGAAGTCGATTGTGATCTCATCCTCTGAATCCTCCTTATAGTCAAGCTTAGCAACAGACTTAATGTCTGCTACATTGATAATGTTAGACCACTTTACAACTGGTACAAATGTAACATTACCAAGCTTATCAACCTTCTGGAAGCTATCAGATGTAACAACACCAATCTTGAAACGGTCAGCAGCTGCATCCATCTTATAAACATCCTCAATAGCAGTACCATCCTGCTTAGCTGGATCACAGTTCATAAATACGAACTTACCAACCAATGGCTTAAGATCTTCCTTCTTAGCCTTACCTTTCAACTCTTCTGCAGTAGCGAGAGTCTCACCGTTCTTGTTAGAAACGAGAACCGAATTTACGTATGTAATCATATTAAATTAATTTTTTCTACTCACCCTATAATATTAATGCTAGACCTAACTAGCTGGGCTTTCCACGTTAAAATTATTATTCTTGTGTATTTACCTCTTGAGTTATAGTTTTATAGCGCTCATCTTTTTTGTTTTCCAAATACATCTGAGCTGCAATTTTTATAATCTCAGGCATAATGATATCCTCGAAATCCTCATATTCACCATAAGGATTATCAAGTGTTATTTCTGTAGGCTTTCTGAGATAACCTAAAGAATATTTACTAATCTTGTATTGCTTATCTGTTAGCAACATGCATCCATTAGAGTTTCTTACACGTAGAGGTCTAGCTCTATGAAATCTGTAATGGAAGTCTGTAAGACTGTTGTTGACTCTGTACATAAAACTATCCTATGTGCACTCAAACATGCATGTATTGATTTTATTCTCTCCATCAAGGTCGCTTATTACGACGTCCTCATTGAGTGAGAACATGAAGTCTTCCGGATAATTTATCGTATAAGATGTGTATGATGGCTGACTATCGTCTACAGTCATACTTCGACGTGTATAAGTTTTCTATTTGTATAGCTTAATAAGATCAGTTCTACGCTTTTCATTTTGTTCATACGAAGTTCCGTGAACAAGATCACTATTAAATCTAAGCTTGATAAACTTACCAACAGCCTAATTAAGCCAGAATAAAGATTCGTCAGTAGATGGTTTGTCTAGCTGGCTATCAAATTTATTTATCTCTCTTTCTAGCCCTACCAAAATATCTATATTCCTCATTACTCAGCCTCCTACTATTTTGGTTGTGATTGTTTAGAATTACCCTAAGCAAGTTTTAATTTATACCGATTCAAATACATATCCACAGCACCTGATACAAGTTCCTCAAAACATGAGTATGGGAGTGAACAGTAGCTATGTACAGCTCCAGCCGACTGATCGTTATCATCAAACTTTAATACATTGAATGCATTAGGCTGGCAGTAGTATGTAAGATCTACACTTTCTATCTATGTATATGTGTCAGATATAACCTTAAACTAATTACTTGTATAACTAGTATTTTCGAATACAACTAATGGATTCTTTATGATTCCATTATAGTTGTAATATGCATTGATTACATTGTCTACATCTTCTTGCTTAACAAGTATGTTAGGCGTAATTACGCCATTTTCTAAAACCTTATCACTTTTGTAATTTTTTGTAACGATGCTTTCAGATCTTACGTACATTGCATAATTGTCTGGCAGGTTATATATGCCATCATCATTTGATGTCTTTATATTAACTCGTCTAATTAAAGATCTGCTAACATCGCTTATTCTTTTAGCTCGTCTAGTACCACGCTGAAAATCGTCTTCGGTAGAATACAGTATTTTAACATACTGTGTCTAGAACTCGCTTAAGAATGAATATATCGCATCGGTACTAAGTTTTTGTTCTGATGCAAACTAAGGATATACTTCAATTAGTCTGCGCTCAAACTCAATACCAAGTTTTCTTGTTTCTTCTCTTGTCATGATTCAAGTGGTCTAGTATTAGCTTTAGTAGCAAGTCTACTAGATTCTACAATCTCAGTAGACATAATAATTGCCAAATTAATTAATTCTTCAGCCATGCTATCAGATAACTCAAATTCAGTCTACCCGAAATCATAGTCGGTTACTGACAGTCCTTGTCCGACAGCGAATTTTGCAGGGCGTTTAATAAATGTAAACTCAGCTTTTGATTGAGCTCCATTATATTGTACATCCATTGGATCTACATATATTACAACGCTATTATTTTCTATACATCCTACAGGCTATTCAACCCAGGGTAAATTTGTTTTTGTAGCTCTAAACTTTTTAGCAATATCATGAGATACGAATACTATGTTTTCATACTGATGATCAATATCGTCATGAGAAGTAATACTTCCCTTAATTTCTATCTCTCCATCAATTATGTATAAAATAAGATTATTCATAGTGTGCGTACTAAATGTATAGCTATTATCGCCAGATAAACTACCAATGGCTGTGAATTTATTAATCAATGGCTACAAATCTTCAGTTGCTTTCATATCTGACTCAAACGCTGACTTTCTTGGATTGTTCCCTGTATATTTTTGAGCTATAAGAGCTAAGTAGGCTTTGTCGAGTATTGTTGCAACTTCATATTTAGTTAGCGACGGATATGACGAAGTTATATTTGCCTTGTCATATTCAATCATAAACTTAGTATAAATATCACTATGCGTCATACGTCGTTAGTTTAATTATTTATTTTCGACCTGATTAATAATCGAGATCTTTAAGTCTTGATTCTTCTTTGCGTCCAAGTATGCAATACAATCCTACAATGAGTCTGCAAGCATCTCAGAACCATAGTAATACTGTGTTCTATCTTTACGGATAATACCTTTGGCAATAGCACTCTCGATCAAGAACTCTGTTTCCTTTGTCTTGTTATTAACCCACTTTGTAAAGAAGTTCTATGGCTGCTTGTCAACCAATGAGAACAACGTAGACTCTACAAGCTCATTAGACATTGTATCAGCACTAACGCCGAACAATCTAAGGCACTTACGCATCTCTTCAAGAGAAAGCTTGCCAAAAGCAATAATAGCATCTCTACGAAGCTTGTTAATCTTATTCTTCTCAATAGCTTCAGCCTGTCTATTAATAAGCAGGTAATCCTTACCAGCATTGAGTTTATCAAGTGATGTAGCTACTCTCTTATGTCCCTCAAGGAACTTAATGATCATAGCCTAACGTGGGAATGAGTCGTCGAGGATTGTGCTCTTAGAACCAACCTTGACACAGAATGTATTCCAGAATGGAGAATTTTTAGCGAGATGGCCTTCTGGATAGCCAAGCTCCTTTTCAAATTTCTTTTCGTCCTCAGGTGTTAAACCTGTGTATATCGACCCAGATCTGGTAAAGTAAGGTGCAATGTAATCAAAGCAATGTTTGTACTTTAATAATCCAGCCCAGGGATTTTTCTTTCTGATTTTTAATTCAACTACCATAATTTTTCAATTAGTTGTTGCAATGCCAAGCTCCCACCCAAAATAGGGTGGGGTTGAACATTGTATATTATTTAATTAATTAGAGCTCTGCTGCTCTGTTCTCAACTGAGATAGACTCCTGGTCTTCAGCATCACAATACAAGATACCGCATGACAATGGGTTTCTCAACATGATACCCTCTTCACCAAGGAAGTGTACCTGGTAACCATCACGGCTGTTAGAACGCATAGTGTTGATGTTGTTTGCATAACCGTTTGGCAATACAGAACCACCAGTACACCACTGTACGAACTCACGACCCTTACGACATACCTTAACGATGTTAGCCTGACCATCACGACGACCAAGGTCAACGAACAAGAATGTGTAAGACATCAATGGCTTACCTGTCAATGGGTGAAGCTGACGGAACATCTCCATGTTATCGAACATAGCACAACGCTTAACTGTCAGCTCAATACCATTAGTCATAGTGTAAGTTGTGAACTGACCACCCAACTTCAAGTCCTGACCAGAACCTGTAATGAAGTGTGTATCAATCATATTGAAGCTAGCTGCCTTCTCCTTCAAGATACGGTCGAACTCACGGATACCCATCTCACCTGTCAAAGCAACGAACTTACGCTCGTTAGTACCGATAATGTTGTAGCAGAGATCGAACAAGTAATCCTCGAACAACTCTGTAGTCAGCTTTGTATAGTAACGTACGTTAGCTGGAGCAATCTGCTCGAACAAACCTGCAGAGATTGGAACGAAACGGCCATTAGTACCCTTCAAATTGTAAGTACCATCTGCGTTACGGTTAGAGTGAGCGAACAGCAACTGCTTCTCCTCTCTCTTCTTCCACTCACGAAGAGCCTTCCAATACTGATAGTCAGACCACAAATAAGACTTCTTACCTGTCTCAGGATCAGTCAAAGCGATAGCCAATACTGTAGAGTAAACATCACCAGTGATATCGTAAGTAAGACGCATAGTCATCAAGCTATTGCGCATCTTAAATGGAGTCTGATAGTTGATGATATCTGCCTCATCACTGTACTCCTCATATGCAGAACCAATACGGTCTACCTGACGGCCTGGGAGCAAATACTCACAAGGAATATAAGAACCCTGGAAGCCTTCTGCTACGTAGCACTCATATACCCATGTGCTACCATCCTGGTATGGAGTACCGTTTACACGTACCTGGAAGTTTACGTTGTCAAATGCAAGGATTGCACCAGGTCCGACAAACCTGATAATTCAGCACCGGTCGCTAATCGGTGCCCGCCAACACTCTTGCTATGTTGGCTGCTTTACATCTCTGTAAAGTTTAGACTATATCTTCATCCATTACTGGATGTTTCGCATTTCGCTTCGCTTGAAGCTACGCCGCAATCGGCTAGTCGTTGAACCTTCAAGTATTCTGAATCAACTCTAAGACCCTTAAAAAATCCGTTTACAACATAAGCACCAGTATTCTGATACTTCGCTAAAATTGCATAAACGTTTTTAACAGAACATTTAAATTGTTTTGCAACTTGCCTAATTCCAATTATTGTAAAATGTTTTCCATTGTAAACATTTGTAAATGTATACGCTTTGCATATTTTAAAAGTTCCATCTGATTTTCTGTTTCTGAATTGATGAATCCTTCCATTACCTATAGAGTAATGTATGTTTTCATAATTTGTACACCACTCTAAATTATCTAGGCAATTATTGCTTCTGTTAAAGTCTTTGTGATTAACCTGTGGAAGATCATCTGGATTATCAATAAATGTTTCTGCTATTAAACGATGTACTCTATACTCATATCTTTTGCCATCGTTAAATAAACATACTCTTTCATATCCATCCATAGACATACGTGGTTTCAAAAATTTATTTCTAAGTAAAGAATATATTCTTCCATCACTGTATGCCAAATATTTACCTTCCCAACCTTTTATAGGTTTTACTAATACTTGCTTGGCTGCTGATTGTCCATTTTTTATATTATTCATATATCTATAATTTTTAATTTAACTCTATGGTTTAAAATTCTTTAGGAGTTTCCAGCAATTAACGAAATTAATTATTCACACAGTTGCCTGTGAGCGTGGCTCAGACTAGTGCTAACCACTTCTCTTCAAGACCAAGATAAATAGGAGTATTATTAATACCTGGAGTCAAACCATCTGTAATTGACTTAGGAGTAATCTCCTTACCATTCCACTTAGCATAGCGGATATTAACAGCGTGATCAGCGTCAATCATTACAGACCACTCATATTCTCTGTTTTCGATAGTCATGGTTGAACCAAGACCACCAGTTAACAAGTCGATGGTAGTTGAAATACCATCATCCTTTGTACCAAAAACCAATGACAACAAGCCTGCTACTTCATGAGGCTTTGTAAGCATTGCATTAGCAATCATGTTTTCGTCTACCAAGTCAGCAAAACGCTTACCACGGTAGAGCTGAAGATTATTTAATAAAGAACTTGAATTATTCATAATATGTTAATTGTCTCATCATAGGTATTTTGACGCGAGATCCCATGCCTGAGGTTGTTTTTCATGCCCAACATTGTATGATGTATGATTTTTTGTTTGGTGTTTGAGCATTTGTCTAAGTTTACTCGCAGCAGATGTCTGACCATTGCGCTGTGCTTCGCCCAGCAGAGCATCACCCTTCATCGTGAAGTAGGCTGATTCTATCAAATTGTTAACAAGGTTATTATTAAAAGCCTTTTGATACTCTGTTAAACCGTCTGCATCAGTTCTTGTAATATAATCGAACAATGCTTTTCTATCCTCCTTTGGGATATTAATACCCCTAATATTGGTAAGACCATTAATACTAGAGGTAAGATCGTCCATGAACTGTGCAGCTTGCTGTTCTTGCTCCTGTCTTTGAGCTTCCTGTTGCTGAGCCATATACTCTTGCTGTTGCTGCTCGTACGCCTTAAGATAATTTACAGCATCAGCTGCTTCATCTTCCAGCATGTCAGCATCTTCATAGCGCTCAATCTTGCGACTAATCTGTTCGTCATTCATACCCTACAATTTATAGAACTCACGAACAGCTGCTTTCTGATTAGATTCGTCCTCCAAATCTATGTTATCGTAAGACATAGATTTCTGTTGTGTCTGATAGAAGTCTTCAAATTTGCCACCATTCTTTACGTACTGATCAAGTTTAGCAATACGATCATCGGCGTACTGTGGGGTTGAATTCTCATCTACGACATCTTTGATATACTCCACGAGATCCTCGACTGACTTAGGCTTCTCGTCTGCATCAACACTCCAACCATTAGCTTCAGCGAATGCGTCAAAGAAAGCACCAATCTATTCTGCTTCTCCAGGATCTACGACGTCAGTGTCAGTCTGCTGATCATTATTATCATTGTCGTTATCCTATTCGTTGTCAACTGTAGTTGTGTCGGACGTATTATTATTTAAAATATTATCTGGTACCTCTGTCTCATCATCATGAGCATTAGGATCACCAGTTACATTCTTATTATCTTTATTATCCTCAGAAGACTTATCGTCATCTGGATTGTCTAAATTTTCAACATCATCATTAGGGTCGTCTAACACCTGATTAACCACATCCTGGTTATCGATGTCTGTAACGCTGTCGCCACCTTCCTGGCCACCGAACCCGAGAGAGCTCAAAGCGTCTTCAAAATCGCCTAATGGATTTTTCTTCTTTCTTGCCATAATTTAAATTATAACTAAGTTAATATTTTTAATTGTTGTACGCTACACGGGAGTCGAACCCGTGTAATGTTTAATGTCTCCAACTAGCTGCATTATGTGCAAAGTTGGCTTTCTTTCTCATAGCTGCACTATACTTACTTGGATTCCTTAGAACCTTGTTAGCAAAACTCTATACACTCATACCATGCTGTTTAGCAGCTTTGGTAAATGTGCCGCGCTTAGATTTCTTTATATGAATATCTTTGCCAGAGTTGTACCCTTTATCGGAGTTAACTTTATTTGCAGCTGTTATTCCAACGCCTCCAATTGCGGCAAGTTTAAACATATTTCTAGCCTTATCAGACATTTGTTTTTTTGTGTTTGCGTCGGCAGAATTATATGCTCTCTAGTAATCTTTTCCATACCCATTTTGCTAAGAAAATAAATCAAACAACTACTCATCAGATAAATTTGATATATACTAGTCTATTTTCTACTATGTATTATATCCAGCGTCATAAAGCTTTTTCCTAATTTGATTCATTGTGGCTCTTCCTTCAATCCATTTGCTTGATCCACCAACATTTCCATCTTTGCTTAAAAGCTTATAATCATCAGTATTCTGACCAATCACATTTCTTGATGCATCAGCATCTGTCATATGGCTCCACGATTCGTGTAGAGATACGTCTGATATATTATTTTCAAGCTATTTGCCAGATTGCCCAGCATATCTTTTACCTCTAAGATTTACCATTGTGTAACCATCTGGTGTTTTAAACCCACCAACACCAATCGAAGGATGAAATCCAATCACGGTATTAAGTCTTGGGTCCGAAATATTTATTCCATGTATTTTTGCTGGGTCCCCGACGTCTAATTTAGGAGCTATTATATCTTCAAAATATCTTTCATTACTCTTATCCCTAAATGTTCCTAGCTCCCAAAGCTTTTGCCGCTCATTCCATATCGGTTTAGAATTTTTATGGATAATTCTGTCACCAATAAGTTTTTGGTCAAATCTATTTAATGCGTCAACAGCGTCATTGTAAGATATATTTTTAAATGCTGAAGGAAAGTTATCTCTTGCGAATTTTGCTACTTTATTATTTGCATTATAAAGGTATTTTGTCAAACCAGGCATATAGTTTATTAATCGCCTTCCTGGCTTTTCTATAAAATTCGGTAAGGCCAGCATTGCTAAACTTGACCCAGCTGTCAGATATTTGCCATTTGTAGAGTCAACGATAGCTTGTGCAATATCCATACCATCTCCTACACCGGGCATCATATTTATTAAATCTTTCGACCAATTGCCATTGAAATAATTATCAGCACTAGCGTATGGATCATAGAAGTATTTTGTATTAGGTGTTATTATGACATCATCTGAAGTTGGCGTATATTTAATACCAGTAGTATTATCTACAAGATTTCCTTCTTTGTCAAAATGAGCGTTATCGAGATTTACTTTCTCTTTACCATCTCCAAACTTAGGTAGTTTAAGTTTCTTTCTAAGCTATTTAACAGCTACCTACTATTCTGCTTCAGCCTATGCTTTTCTTCTACGCTTAATCTTACGAAAGAGCTTATGACGCTGATAATCATTCTTCTTCTGCATCTTTCGCTTAGGACTTTCCATCTGTGTCATAATTACATCAGTTTAAGATTGTTACCTCTTCTCCACCAGAACTTCTAGCCATAAGAGTCTTTACCAAAGTTATTAGATGGAAGCAGATTAAGTATATTCGGAAGTGAAGGCTATGTTATGCTATCATACATCTACTACTTATACTTATTGAGATCACGCTATTGCTAAGCTTTAATCTCTTCCTAGGTAGGACCAAGTAGAGTTGTAGGAACATCAACTCTAATAGTACTAGGCTATTTTGTAGATGGCGAGCTAATAATTATAGGGCTAGCATTCTTAGCGTCTTCATAATCCTGCTCAAGGTCATTTAACTATACATTGTAGTTATAAGCATCCTTATGTGCATTCCTATGATAGTAAGCTGCCTTTACTAAACTATCCATACCTCTAAGATTTCTAGAATAGTTCTCAAGAGAATCTTCATAATAGCCTTTCTACTTAAGTGCTCTTGCATAATCCTATGTAGATTTAGCTCTAAGTGCTGTTCCGTATCTATTATGCATAAGTCTTACGTAGTCTTTAACAAAATCTGCATCACTCTTATAAGTAGTGTAAGTCTTACCATTCCAACCTACACCACCATAGTTATGCTATTGTCTAGCAACTCTAGATCTACCATAATTAGATTCATATGCAAGCTGACGCATTACATTATAGTATGCAGCATCACCATATCCGTATCTGCTTAGCTATTGTCCTACAAGAGGGCCCATTCTGTGAACAAAAGTATTAATAGAATCATTCTTACCTCCTTTATATTTGTGCAGTATTGGGTGTTCTTCATTTAATGGAGTATCAAAAGGTAGCGGCTTAACTATATCTTCAGCTATATTAGCATCTTTACCTTCATTATAAGCATTAAGTATAGACTAAACACTCTAATTAATCTACTACTACTCTTCTGGACTAGGTTCCTCAGCCTGGGTGTTTCCACCCAAGTTGATTCCTCTAATATCCTTCCAGTAATCAGCGCCATTCTTCCACGCCTCATACTTCTATTGAAATGTCTTATTGTCGAACTTCATAATCAACGCTCTCCCGGAACTTTATTGGCTAATTGTGTCCTTGATTTAAGTTTCTCGCGCTCATAAGCAGCATCATCCTTAGCCTTCTACAGCTCTGTCTCATGCTTCATCTTATCCTTCTCAAGCTGAATCTTCTGATCCTCTATCTCACGCTTCTGTTTAGCTTCATAACGCTTATTATAAGCCTCTTGATTAATCTTCTGCTACTCGATAGTCTGCTTTCCAATTTCTATTGGATCTGGGATTCCATTTTGATCTTGATCTAACTCCTCTGTTCCACGATAAGCATTAATCTGCGCTACAGCTATCTTAGTCTAATTGTCTTGATCAATCTGATATCTCTGAAGATCCATCTGAGCTTCTTGTAACATAAGCTCTTGCTGCTTAGCTTCATTCTGCATTTGCTATAACTGCTGTTGCTGCTGAGCTTCTGCTTCCTGCTGCTGTTGCTGCATCTGCTCCTGTCTAGTCTGCATATCCTTAAGCTTTTGCTTAATGATATTGAAGTTATCGTTTGTAAGAACCTCTGCTGCTTCAAGTAAGCTAGCACCATTCTGCATAGCTGGCTGTATAAGCTGCTGAAGTTTCTGTATGTTCTCAAGATCCTTAGATGTATCACTTACGAATACATCCATGTCCTCATAGTAGAACTTAGGAGTAATATCCAAGAATGCTCTTTCTCCATTATCAAAGATATACTGGAGCTTCTGTTTGCCAGTCTCTTCCCAAGCACCCTTAGCTGTGTTAAGAAGCATATTAAGTACTCTTCGCTTACACTGGTTATGAACCCAGAACAATGGCTCTGTAATATGCGAACTCTGTACAACAGATCTCTCTACATTACCTACCATTTCTGACGAACTTACAGCTCCTTCACGCTGTGCCGTAATACCAGATATTGTTCCAGCAAGTTCCTCTATCTTGTCCATAAGCTGTATATACTCAGCTATGACGTTAGACATTGTAAGATCCAATGCTGTTATCTGATTGAACTGAGCAGGCTTACCACCCTCTCTTCCTGGGATATTCCAACCTTCTTCATATGGGTTAATGAAGTTGACGCCAACGCTAGACAAATAATGCATCCACTTAGCAGGGCTAATATTCATAGACTTAGGAATCTGTGTTATATCCATATTAACAACCTTACCTTTATCTCTAGCAATAGCTAACTCAAGTCTGTACCATAATACAATATACATATACTGTAATGGCTTAAGAATACTAACCAATGATCTAGGCTTACTATTCGTATTACTATAAATAGCACCACAATAAGGAAGCTTCTGGCTATTAGGATTATCGATACTTACATGCTGATATTCAATAGGCTGTATACCAAAATACAAGTCACTACCAGCTCTGTATCCTTCCCATACTTCTATAATCCAATCTGGTTCAATACTAACCTCATTGCCAACAGGCTAATATGTTTCATCGACTATATTAATCTGAGGCTGTCCTGCATCATCTGTAGTAGTTACATAGAAGATCTTTTTAAAAGACTTCCAGCAACAATGCCATACATTTACAAGAGATTTACCAGCTCCCTCAAATATAGGATTATCGTATATACGTAACTGTATACCCATATCAACAGGGCTTCTATCTCCGAGGTTTCTACCAGGAGTAGAACCAATCATCTCTTCAAGCTTATCAAGATCCTTCTCTTCAAGCTTATCGTAATATCTATCGTATACTTCGGTTATAGGCATGCGCATCTTTCTGCAACACCATGATCCATCCTCAATAAACTCAAGGTCTGGGCTTTTATCGTAAGAGAAACATATAGGATTAACTCTCTCAGCATATGGCTCTGCATTAAGTACGCCAACGTAATAAATTTCTCTACCTGAGATCAATCCGTCCTTCCAGCCTTTGATAAACTCGTTGTCAAGATCAAGCTTCTCTCTCAGATAGGTAAGAGAATGATATGCAGTATTCTCTACAATATCTTTATAGTCTTTATCCATATACTTGGCTATCTACTCTGGCGGCATAATTTCTCCAGATTGTAGCTACTATTGGAACTACTGAGCTTCTTCTGGGCTCATTCTAGCTGTGATAGCTGCTTCTATATATTGTAGAATCATCTATTTCTCTTTCTCCTGCATTTCAGATGTAGCCTCCTACGAAGTTCTGATAACTCTGAAGTTAAGAGGCCTCTTTGTCTCCTCACCTATAAGCAAGTCTACTTTAGGTCTTATAATATTAAAGTCATGAGGAGTAGCAGGAAAACCATCCTCGACCTTGAATGGGTTTGTAATTGATTTAAAATCCTTCTCGTCGAAGATGCTGTTATATAAATTATAATAGGTCTACAGCTCTCCGTAATATGATGTACTATTTCCTCCAGATGTTACGTTACCTTCACCTATAATATAGTTAACGCAATCCTCCTGCCACTTCTTTCCTTTCTTTGAAAGAGGAAGCTTTTGTCTGGGGAAAGCTGAATTGTATAAGTTATCTTCCATGTATTAAAATGTGAATATCGGCATACCGTCTTCACTTGTGCTGCTATCTTCTTCAAACCATTGTTTGCTAAATAACGGCATCTCGAAGAGTTCAACCTATTTGTTTTGTTCTTTTGCAGACGATACCTTTACCTAATAGAGCTCTTCTCTGTATATCATTACCATACACAAAGCTATAACACGGTCTACATTTCGCACACCATCGTTCTCTATAAGCTCTTCTATTAGAGGTTCGCTGTATACTCTTTCTACATTAGGGTGACCTTCTTCAAACTCGTCTAACAGCCACTCTAATATTAATCCCTCGCCGTATGCCCTAATCTGTTTGGTCATGTGGCATCCTTTTCTTCTTTGCACTTTGCTGTCTTTAAAGACTTCAGATATGATTTTATCTGGCTAATCAGCCAAGAGGTAATCGCAGTGTTTATTCGTAAAGTAAGGGTAGATTCCTTTTCTTTCATTCTCAAATAATAATCTAGCGTTATAAAACGTAAGTAGCTTTCGCACGTTCTCGTAGTACTCTTCTGCTGTATCCGGCCTTCCAGAATACTCTGCTACTATTACATCAGTCCATGCTTCTCCAGCTCTTACACGTTTAAATATAAATGTAGAACCAAGAGAGTTTGTAAAGCTATCATCATGATCATCAATTTGTTATCGTTAAGCTTTTTATCTTAACTTCTACATGTTCCCATGTAGTTCAGCATATATTATCACCAAATTGGCGTCGAGCACTCGTGGGAGAATTATATTTATTCATCTCCTATGCGTTACACTGTCTTATAGCCTTTCGTAATCTATAAGATTAGCACGGTGTCTTCTGTTCTAGACTTTCACCGTTTTTGCTCGATTATACCCCGCTGATATTTAACGGGTCGCAATTGTGCGTAAGAATATTCCTGCACATAAATGTATGTGTTTCACATTCAAAATTATACACAATTCCTGTATATGATGACTAGCTTATTTTCTCTACTTTTAAAAGAATTTTATCATCTTCAAATTTAACTTTCATTTTTGAAGCCGATAATGCATAAGACTTCTATAAAAGCTTTATTTTTCTACTTTCAAACACTGGGCCGTATCCTAACCAATGTTGATCAGATCTGCTCACATTTATTCTATATGACTACTCGGAATGAACACCTTGTTTATTCGTGCATTCTTTTTGGTGTATTACTATACTGTTTGCTATACTCATACCAAAAAGCATATCCTAAATATCCTCAAGAAGCTCTAAGTTTACGCTCGTAAAGTTTGTTCTAACTTTTCCATTATCAAGAAATACTGATCCATCAGAATCCAAATATCCTTGAAGAAATGCCCTTTTGTGATTTTCCGGTAAATGTTTTATTGACTAAGGAATTCTTTTATTGTAAGCGTTTGTTCCAAACATTGATTTTAGCTTTAAGAAAAGATCTTTATTTGTAAATCTTCTTGTCTGCTCTCTATCTTTGTGTACATGTATACACTTTCTATCAAATAGCTCAAGTACTAAAGAATCATAGAACTAGGCTAAATCTTCTTCATCTTTTCCTATTGATAAATATATATCATAAGAATTCCCGTTCTTGTTACAAAAGCCATCTCCTAACCATAGTCCATAAAAGTAATAAAGCTTAAGGAGCTTATCATCACGAAATCCCATTCCATCTCTTGAATATAGATTAGGAATTTCTAACCAATCTCCCTCTTTTAGGTCTTTAGCCTTTATAAAGCCTTTGTTATGCACCCATATTGGGTGTTCGCCTGTAAATGTAGTAGTTCTAAATGAACCATATGGCTTTACTTTAAAAATTGGTTCGTTTTCTTTTTCGTATCTTTGTAGATTCTTTATCTCTACAAATTTTCCATCTTTATTCAAAAGCCTATCGTCAAGTGTAACGTCTTCTACATTTACCAAACCGCGCTATGTGCAAACCTTTTCTCCAGGGGTTAAACATCCTCCTATATATAAACCCAAAGGAGGATCCTTTACTGGGTACTCCCATATAACTACAGATCCATGAGGCTTATCTCCTTTCTTAAGAGGGTAATTAGTTATATCCCCACTAGGCTTTTCCGTAGCCTTTACCTGACCATTTCCATCCCATTCTAGATCAACTATGTGCTTCATACTTTGAAGCTTCTTGTTGGTCCTTATTCTGGTCAACTGGTCCATCAATAACTTTCTAGGGAATATATTCTTACCAAGCTCCAATACAGCCTCTGCTGGCTTTATAGGACGCTCTGATATAAAACGGTCTATAGATTGCTAACTAGCACCACCGTCTTTTACTTTGTTTCTCTAATCAATAAGGTTCTCTATAGCTTTCTCTTTGTAGCTATTTCCATCCTTATCCATATAAACCTAATTACCATCATCATCGAATGATTCTAGGTTTGAATAAGCTGGTACAAAGAATGCGCATTCTGTATTCTCTCTGCCTTCATCCCATATATTAGGGAAGCTGAGAACGTTGTAAGATTTAGGTTTGTAGAACAACTCTTTCAATCCTTCGAAACTAGCACCTTCTGTACCACCTGTACCAAACGCTATCATTAATCCGAATGCTTTACCATCATCGGTTTCTACTGAAGGCTGCTCTATACGCCATGCATCAAGAAGGCTAGGGAATTTACCGCCTTCCTCCCATAGTACAAGCTTAGCACGAGTACCACGTACACGCTCTGGGTCGTTCTTAAGGGTTATTCCTGTTATACTAGACAGGTACCCTTGTTCGGTTTGCTTACCAAACTCATCGGTAATCTTGTAACCTGATGTTCTCTCCATACGTGTAGATACAAGTCTTTGCTTAGCCCACGCTGTATGCTTGTCAAGGAAGTCCATTATCTGCCAAGCTTTAGTTAACAAACCATCGCCTATAAGGAATTTCTATTCTGACGCTATGGCAAAGTTCTTTGATCCTGGTATAAGCATATAGTTTCTAACCAACATTGATCCCCCTTTAAATGAGTATCCTCTTTGGCGACATTTCAAGACCGCCATATGTTTGCCTTCTAGCTCCGCTTGTTCTATAGCGCAAAAATAATAGTAATCATAGTCCCAAAAACTAGGAAACTCAAGTATACGCTGTCTTCTCTTTCTGAGGTTGCCCTCTCTGTCGGTATACTCTTCTTCCTTAAGTCGCATGATTGGACTATAATTTAGATAGAAGTAGTTGTATCCAGTTATACCTTCTCCATCTGGAGCAGTATAACCATTAAGGCACCTATCTGTTTCTTGCTCCCAATATTTGTTATAATCAGTAGTACCTCTAGGAGCTAAGGTATAGCATCCATGTTGCTGAAAGAAGATAGCTGCCTATCTAAACTTGTCGGTATCATGGAGTCTCTAATTAAAGTCTATCATAATTATTCGTACATACCAATAACGCCACCACCCTTGACTCTACCGGTTTCTGCTTGTTCTGCTTTTGCCTACTTCATAGCCATGTCTAATGACTTGATAATACCACTAACGTCTTTCAATATAGCCGAAAGTTTCTTAGCTGTATCTATATCAAGCTCTTCTTCAGCATAGCTATCCATCGTGTTCATAATGCCCTCTGCTGCGCTCTTAGAAGATTTAAGCAGTCGGGTAGCAGGAGTCTCTTGGAACTCCTGGAACCTTTTTGCTAATTCTTTTACAACGTCATCAGGTTTATAATTCTCATCATTAAGTACATCTTTAGCTACTCTCCATGTGCGCTCTTTCTCTGGGTATGCCTCATATGGGCTATTCCATTTATATCTCCACACTATGAATTCAATCTTCTTTAATGCATCTTGCTTATCTTTAGCATTGTTATAGAAGTCTTTAAATGGTGGTATAGCTAAATCTTCTGTACTTAATTGTATTTTGTTCTATATGATGTCAAACATTACTTAAATAGTCTTTTAAGCCAACTATAATGTTTTCTTGTTTTTACGTAATCTAGATTATACTAGTTATCGTAAGCTTCTCTCTCAAATGAAAGGTTTCTGTATGCATTTCCCTTACAGAACAGTTTAATTAACCATTCTACGCCATACCATAGATAAAATGGAATGTACAGCATTTCTTTCATCTGTTCTGTATGTATTTGCTCATGGTTGATTGTAATATCAGATATCTTTGTATTTGGTCTACAGAATAAATAACCAAATAAATTAATTGCAGAAAACCCCTTTGGAGGAAGTATATTTTGTCTAATTATTTTCATTTTAATTTTTGGCACCTTTAATATGAACGGTCCAATCTGTATGTGCGTTGCCTTGTCTGTCTTCTACTGTATTACCAATCAAAAACATTTCATTTACCTATAGAGCGTTATCAGAATACGCATCTTCTACAAAAGCGTATGAACGAAGTCCTTTTACACGTATTTTACAAATAGAATTAGAAATAAAATCAACAAGCAAATTGCCATTAACTGCATATGTTGAAAAATATGATAAAATCTTAGAGCTGATACCAATGTCGCTACCAACACCGCTACCGATATACAACTAAGCGTCATTATCTCTAACATTGGAAAAAAACTTAGTATTATTACCTGTTGCTAATCTTAATCCAGCCTAAGGTTTTGAATCAGAGTAATTTTCTGACAAATAATAGAGTTGCGCCATGTTTTTACCAGTCGTATCATTTATAAATACTCCTGAAGATATTGCTTTTATACTAGTAGAAATATCTGTATAAACAGTTTGTTCTTTTGTTGTTATACAAGTTTCTCCGTAAGGATTAGCAAACGTAGCATCTGTTAAATTCGCCTTTTTTAAAACAACGTTGTTAAGCGTTGCATCATTAGCTTTCAAAACGCCGGTACTTGTAATAGTGAATGGGGCTGTTGTTAAATCAGCATTAGATATTTCGCCAGCCCATATTCGGACGTCTCCTTTAGTTACACCATTTAGGCTAGAGTGTTCAAGCGCCTTGCTAGAAGTCATACCAGCAACAATACTATCATCATCAATTATGACTACTTCTTTTGATGACAGTTCTTTGATATAAGCCTAATTTGCTATTATCTTATCGGCTACAAAATCCTCTGTTACGGCGAACTTCTGCCAATATGTAGCAACATCCGGAGTTTTTATCCACTTGTCTTTTTCTCCAGTATCTGTATTTACGCAAACATAATACATGTTTTCATAAAGTACGACATCTTGATAGAATATACCATTTTCTGCATCTCTCTTTCCATCGTAGTACGTTTTACCACTCTACCATGCACCGGAAATTCTTAAAGGTGATCCTTTAAATGTCTGTCCAACAGATCCTTCTCCAGTATCTCCCTTCTCACCTTTATCACCCTTATCTCCTTTCTCTCCAGATGCTGATACAGGGATAGCCATAGATGTGAGATATGCATCATTTTTGTTATAAGCATATATAGTAACAATACTAGACTTTGATTGCACAGTTGTATCAACTGCGGCAGCCCAATGACCAGAACTATACTGCAAAGCTGTTCTATCGTTTGAATTCAGCTATATGTATAGATTTGCATCAGTATCACCTACGCTACTTTCGTTTTTATACAAATTAACATCACAGCTCATCTGTAAGTTATAATCCTAATCTGCCGGAGCATATGATAATGATATATTTGAAAGTTGTAACTAATATGTTACACCGTTCAATCCATCTATACCAGACTTAACGATTGGGACATATTCGCTTAACGTTATTGTTCCATTTGTAGCCTTAAATAACATTCCGCTCTCGCCCTCTGTTTGAATCTAGTCTGTTGATATAGTATTCCATGAATCACCATCATTTATGCTATATGAGAACTACCAATCAGAACTATTTGATGGAGTAATATTTGTAATCTACGAGCCATCACTTTTTGCAACGTATACACTAATGAGATTTGGATACATTGTTCCATCTTGGAGATTGATAGCTGAAGCAGATGTCTTAATATCGTATGATACAGCATTATCTCCTGGTTTACCGTCAGCTCCTCTTACAAGACCAAATAACTAAATTTCAGCCTATCTTACCTATGATGATACAGATGTAGACGTTGGGGTACCAACAAGAATTATCTTGTAATATATATCGTTGTTAAAAGATAAGGAATCTTCAGGTATATTTATATTAACCTAATTGCCATTTATTGTGAAATACTGATCTTTGTTTGAGCTATAATCATTTCCAGCAGAATCAGTAAAAGAGCCTATTGACAATGTGAAATCAATTGGATCACCATCATTGTACATATATGCCATAGATGACGATTCAAATCTCTTATTCTTATTATCTTGTGTCAAATAAAGATATTTGTTCTCTCCGACAACATCCATGATAAGAGCACTTGCTATACCGTCTTTAGAATAATAGCCCCATAACGCAGGACTAGAATAAGCGTGCCAATAAACATTTTCGCTACCAGAATCGGCATATTTCTTTCTTACGCAAACCCACTGTTTATAACCTGGACCAAGCTTCTCTAAATCCTATGGATCATCAGTCCATCCAGAACCTTCCTTGATGTATTCGTTATTCTAAAAGCCTTCGTCGTTAGTCCATGTTTCTGGGAGATTATGTGTTGGGGCAATCAATGAAGCGTAATATATGTATTCTACTCCGTCTCCATCCATACCGTTCTATCCAAAGTGTGACCATACAAATGGCTGACTCCACTGAGGACTCCATTGTCCTTTAGTATTTATGGCTACCGAGCAATACTCATAAGGAACCTTTTTAGTAACTCCTTTTGGGTGATCGGTCCAGCCATCTGGTACAACTGGAATTCCATTTTCTACGGTTACAACTCCAGGACTAGATACCTATTCTTCGTTAATGAATGTCTTGTATATGAAATTAACACCACTACCATCTTCTCCTGCTGTTCCATTTCCAGTAAGGCATATTGGATTTATGTATTCTCCATACTAGCCATTACCGTTTATGAATACCTATGTCATCCATACTAGATGACCTTCTCTGTAATTAGGGGCATTCTCCAACCAACCAGAACCTTCCTCTGGTGGTCTATTATCGGCAGGCTTAGTTACAGATGTAACTTTATTAGAAGTCTCTTTAAAATAAGACTTGTAGTAACCATACTTAGTAGGGTCTATATCTGGACCACCTCCGCCAACAGGGATTTTTATATCACCACCGTTTTCGATTGAATAAGGTATATCATTTATAATTAATCTTGATAATGTGCCCTTTCTTATATAATTCTTAAGCTGATCCTAAACATAGTTAATATCAACGCCATTGCCAGATCCGCTACCTGATAAGGCAACTTCGAACTGACCTCCATTCTTCTATACAAGAATAAGCTTATTATCTTTTATTGTAAATTCCGATATAGAATAATCTTTTGCTATGTCAGAATTTTTAAGCATATTATTTATCTCTGCTTTAGTATAATAACTATCGGCGTCGAATTTTGTATAATTAGCTATTTTCAAATATGTAGAATCAGCGTAGTCCTTTGTAATATATCCATCAAGCTTGATACTTTTGATGGCATCATCTACATATTTCTTTTTAGCATACTCTCCAAGGTTCAAACCAGCTATAGCTTCGGCTATCTACTTTGTTACCTCAAGCAGTATTTCCTATTTAATAGAGCCACTTCCGTCTCCGGTTATTTCGTTTAGCTGATCCTAGATGTCTTTTAAAGCTTCTTTACTAGCTTTATTGTTCCATTCATCTCTCTCTTCCTATGTTATATGAACAACTGTATCATTGATATGTTTGCATAACCTAGAATAGATTGATGAATAGTACTGATCTACCTTTAAGTCCAGTTCTCCAATTGGATCTCTATGGCAGTGTTTTTCTGATTCAACACAAAAATCAATCATATTAATTCGTTTAAATTGTTAACAATTATTGTACTGTGGTGTCATCGAAGACCACGTCTAAAACGCCACAGTTATAGGTTAAATGAAGTTATTCCAATCTATTGTATCGTTCTTACTCATTACATCGGCAATGTATCTACAGAACTGTATACCTTCGTATCCGTCTTCATCATTAGCTACAGCCATAGCGTAATCTAAGCACTACCTCTCATTTATTAATGATGGATAGAAATCAGCGTAAGCCATATTAGCTGTATATGTAATATCATATATTGTAGACGTACTAGGTATACTAATCTTATTAACATTTATAAGACTCTGTATCTAATCTGCTGTCCATGTGTGTGAAGTACCGTTATCGTTTACCATCTACTTACAAGCATACTCACATAACTTCTTGTTGAAATGCTTACCATACTTGTCTATATATTTATGATAATCTGTATCTTTGTAAGAACCCAAGGTAGCAGTATAGCTACCATCTTCATTCTGTTTTACATTAGCAGCGTACTTTGTATCGTGCTAATCATCACTGTGCCGTATTACTATTACTTTGTGCATGGCTAAAAGAATTAATAAAGTTATTAACAGTTGATTCCATTCTACTTATAGACTATTCTATCTTTGAGAATCTCTATTCGGTCTCTTTCTTTTCCTTATAGATAGGATTAAGTTCAGACAGTAATGCTGTCGTCTTATCTACTACCTCCTTCTGTTTAGGAACTGACTCAAGTATCTTTTCAGCAGTATTTTTCATCTGCTCTACTTCAGCCATAAGACCTTGCTTATCTGTAGACAATACTACATCTCCTGCATATGTAACAGATAAGTTCTCTGGGATTGAATACGTAGCTGTCTTTGAGTTAGCCTCTATGGTTACATCTACAACCATCTGAGACTAACCCATTGTAGGCTTTGTGTTTAAGTCTAAATGCGGAAATCCAACTGATATAACTTTGCCATCTGTAATAGTTATATCCTGTTTATTCAGTATGTAAACTGAATAGTTTTGTTTTACATCTTTAAATGCCATAAGCTTTATTTTTATATGTAAAGGCTCCCGAAGGAGCCCTCACATAAATTAAACTTATTAAGCTGTAGCAGTTGTCTTAAGTGCAGCAATCAAAGTAGCATTCTACTTCTGCTGTGACAATTCAAGGCGAGCGTCATTATATCTCTACTGTAAATCTGACTGCCAATGATTGTTCAAAACATCTACTATTCGCTGAGTATTGGTATTTGCGTTCGTCTTAAGATCGCAAGCCATCTAACTCATCTGGAAACCAAGGTTACTTGCAGCTCTCTCCAAACCTGAGTTTGTGTAGCTGAAACCTGTCTGCATCTGGTTAACGATGTCCTTCTGCCCAAGTTGATTCTCGTAGCCCATCTTGATAATGTTCTATTGCGTCTGGCAGCAGCAGTTCTGCAATGCAGATGTAAGGTTAGCATCTCCGAGATTAATAGCGTTAATAACGCGTTCTGCAGAGAAGTTTACATTACCTGCTACTTCCTGAATTCCGGATTTAACGCAGCAAATAGCATTATTCAATGCGTTGAAGTCACAGTTCAGGTTAGAGGCTAACTATGTAATTGCATTAGCATTGCCTCTTATGGCGTCCATTACCAATGAACTATTCTGATTATCAGCGATCTGCGAACGCATTGCGTCGATCTGACTCTGGATTGCATTGCCCTAGTTACCATCCTGGTTGTTCCACATACGCATAGCGAAGATCATCCAGATAAGGTAAGCAAATGGGTTGTTCATGTAATCATTCTAGTTCATCATGGCTGCCATAGCCATTGGATCACAGTTATTCTTAGAAGCCAAAGCGGCTACTAAAGCGTCGTTATTATCGTGTCCTGTACAATAAACTTTCTCGATCGTATCCATAATTAACAAGTTTTATAGTAAAACAATATGGAACTAGGACTGGAATAATCCTAGTCCCGTTTAATCTAAAAAGCGTATTACTACGCGAGCCCTAGTATATTCCATCTAGGGGTGATAAAAGTCCTACCCTGGTACGCATTTGAAAAGAGGCGTGGTAGAATCTGTTGTGCTAGGCGGGGTAGTGAACCCCGTCATGCTTTCATTAAGACCTAGCAATTAGTTATTGTGTAACTAAACATCCTTGTGGAGCTACTGATTTTATTTTTGCAATAGTATTACTGTCGCAACCTTTTGCTATAATTGTAGTTAATTTTGAGCAGTTTTTAAACATATCACTTACGTCTGCTATACTTTTAAAACTCCACCCACTTAAATTTAGTTTCTTTAAAGAAGAGCAACCATTAAACATGTTCGTAAATGTGTCAGATTTAGAAACATTCCATTTACTTAAATCCAACTCGGTCAATGAAGAACAACCCATAAATGTTCCTTCGAATTCAATTGATTTACTTGTATCAAAACCAGATACATCAATGTTTGCTAATTTAGAACATTCAGCAAACATGTTTCCAAATTCACTACAATTAGATGTATCAATTATATTGAACACAATATTAGTTACATTTTTACAATTTGCAAACATTGCATACATTCCAGTAAGGGCACTTGTGTCAACATTTAGTAATATCTTTGAAAAAGATCCATTTGAAAACGAATAAAACTACGAATTAAACTACTACGTTGGAGAATATTTAAAATAATCTTCTCCATTTATTGTAGACATTTGGTCATCAGCACTGAAACTAGTAGTGTCGCCATATTTACCTATTTCTATAGAATTAGTACCTTGCCAATAAATTGTGTTGTCCTATATTTTATCATCAGAACTACCGTATAAGATAACATCGCCAAGTCGCACTTCTTTTACAACTTTGTTTCCAAGACGTATTTCAGAAGGATGTATATTTCCTATATAAATTTTATTTATTTTCATATAACAAAATATAATGTGTTACTATCTGTTGTTTCTGGTAAAGAACTTACAAATTGCATTTTCGGTAAATCTGTTTTCTTTGCATACTGAGATATATCAATAGTAGACCCATGAGATGTCAACACATGGTTATTATCACCATTAGGCAAGTATATACCTCCTTTATATAGTTGTATATTATTACTGCCATCGTTAATAGTAACTTCTACAGGATTTATCGATATACTAGTAGTGCCATTTGTTGCATGAATCTAAGTAGGGTTTATGTTAATTCTGTCATCACCGGATTTTATGTTAATAAAGCTACTACTGTTGCAATTAGCGTAATCCCCATTCGATATCTTGGAAAAAAGACCACGAGGATTTATGCTTGAATAAGTTTCATTATTTGGAGTTGACCACCTTATACCGGAAGCTCTACTTACATTAAATTTATACCCATCTGCAACTTGATTAATTCCACCTGGGTCAACACTAAATATATAACCGCCTGCTGTAGCTAGTTTAATTGTCTATGGATCAATATCAATTTTATTCTAGCCAGTAACTTTAAACTATAATCCAGCGTAACTTATTGCCAAAGTGTTTTGGTCACCGGATTTCAAATTAATACAACTATTAGGGCCAAAACTAGCTGTATTTGCATCATCTACTTTTATAGTAAGATTTTTATCTGTCTAATATGCACCTGTAACACTAGGGTCATATGGAATGCCATTTGATTTATTAATATTAGCAATAGCAGTAGTATTAGCTGTAACCTTCTGTTCTACTGCAGTTAATGCTTCTATTGTAGCGTATGGAGTAAAATCAATATCATCAGCTGTTATGAAGTTAGAGTCATTAGTAAGCTCACTGGTATTTGTAGGAATGTATGCCGTTTCGCCATTTGTAGTAAAGGCGTATCCACTCGTGCCTTGGCCCCCATATAGTTCTATACCATCGTTTGTGATTCTTAAAAATTTTATAGATGAATTCTTGTCATAACAATATATCCCACTTGGGCTAATACTCGTATAATATGAGTCATTATCATCATGTGTAAACTTTAACTCTCCTTCTCGTTTGAAATAGCCGCTAACACTATCGTGCTTAACCTACAAAAACATATTGCCATAATCAGGTTTATCCTACTTAGCATCAATGTCAGCATTCAGACTGTCAACTTTCTGATTGAACTCTTTTACGCGAACGCAGTTATTGATTTGGCCACTAAGACTATTAACTGCTTTCTAAATAGCTATTTCGTTCTATGTAGCGCGTGTAGTCTCATCTGAGATCTTCTTATCAAGTTCTGTCTTAGCACCCTCTAAAGCTGTAGTATCAGCCTTAGTATTTATAAGGTTCTAAAGATAAGCTTCCTGGCCCTTAGCACGCTCAGCCTCTGTGTTAACAGCTTCATTAATAGCAGTTTCTGCAGTTGTAGCTCTAGATGTTTCATTCTGAATAGCGAGGGCATTATCACCTTCAACTTTCTCAGCTCTAGCTGCCTCTGCTGCAATCTCAGCTTTATTCTCAGCCTCTGCTGCCTTAGCTCTTGTAATCTCTTCGTTAAGGGCAACTGTAGTAGCCTTAGTAGCAATAGCATCATTAATAGCTGCATGCAGATCATCGTTCTCGTTAAGCTTATCTGCAATCTCCTTCAATGTATCATAAGCCTCTGGAGCTGCACCAACTACATCAGCGATAGCTTTTCTAAATGAGCCTTCAGTTGTAGAGTCACCATTAATAACATCTACTTCTGCCTTAATCTCGTTCTCCTTAGCTGTAGCACGTGTTACCTCGGCATTAAGGTTATCCTTGATTGTATTGTCGTCATTCTCGCGCTTTGTAGCCTCAGCCTGTATATCTGAAGCAAGAGCGTTCTCTCTAGCCTTAGCACGATTAACTTCAGCAGTAAGATCATTACGAAGCTGAGTATCAGCGTTTATTCTTTCCTGCTTCTCTGTATTGATGTTCTACTAAAGTACGTTATCTCTTTCCTTTGACTCTCTCTCCTTCTGATCAATCTTCTCATCAAGAGTCTTATCGCCCTGGATTCTATTAGCAGTCTCTTCCTCTGCCTTCTCCTAGAACACCTCAAAGCTCTGATCTGTAGCGTCTCTAAGATTATGGAGTTCGTCTACCACCTCTTCAAGGGAATCATGGTCATTGTCAACATTACCCTTAAGCTCGTCAAATGCCTGGATTACGGCGTTTGCATCCATAATGTCACCACGAACATATTCTCCAGCGTGCTCGCCCATCAAGAGGTTAACTGTTCTTGTACCAACATCTTTAGCGCCATGTACATAAACACCCTTCAAAGGTGTCTTAATAAACTTTTTCTTCATTATATATAATGTCTAATTTGATATATGTGTTTAAACAGTAAAAGGGAACTACCTTTCGGTAATCCCCTTTATGTAAGCGAATTAGGCCTATCCTTCACTTACCTCAGCACCTTCCTGTGCCGCCGCTGGCTCTGGTACGGACTCAACCTGTTCCTTAAGCTGTGACTGAGTTCCCGCAGCTGCGCTACATTCGTTTTCAGCTCCTGTGCCAGTAGAACCAAATCCACCTTCACCTCTCTCCGTTGATGAAAGTTCGGAAACTTCTGTGATTGTATACTCTGGTATAGGAACGATGACTAACTGACAGAAGCGTTCACCCTGCTTATAAATAGCAGGAACAGCATCGGTTGTAGCTTTCATAAATGCTACGATCTCGCCTCTAAAGTCACTGTCGATAACACCGACATTATCAGTAAGCCATAATGACTTCTTCCAAACACTAGAGCGTGGTATAAGTAAACCAACATATCCGGCAGGAATTTCAACTGCCAATCCTGTATGGTAAACCAACATTAGCTGATTTGCTTCGTTAAGAGCTGTCTCAATCTTAGTACAAGTCAAATCAATTCCTGCAGCACCTTTTGTGCCACGAATAGGGAGGATAGCGTTATCCTCAAGTCTCTTAAATTTCAACTCCATAGTATTCAAATATTGTTTTTTATTATTGTCGCCCATGTAGGTGCTGCCCCCACTCCTCCGGGGTTCGTAGCTCGACTATTGCATCCAACCCTAAGGTCAGCCTTCTCGTTTAGTCTGTCACGCTGCTTTCGCTTGCGCCTCGTCAACATTGTCTTCCGAGTCAATTAGAGAAGGTTCTAATAGCGGATTATTTATTATCCCGCTACCATCCAATATTTTCCAATGACTATTCAACCAAAAATTGTCTTTGTTGTACATTATGGTTCTAGTACAAGTCTTCACTCTCTTAGTCTTAACCTCATTAGCTTCTATTAAAGCTTTGGCAGCTTCTACGAGAGAACCGTATCTTGCAAGCTCGTTCCAATCTTTATCATACCTTATTATATACTTCTGATTAGAATGCTTTTGACCAGATTCGTTAACTATTTTTGTAACAACGCATCTTCGTATTCCAAGTATGGATGATACCATTTTAACGCTTTTAACTTCATCATACTTCTCTTCAACCATCTTTCTCAAATCATCCGATATATCGTATTCCGAACTATTGAGCTGTTGGTTTCTGCTTCCGTATGTTGATGTTTGACTATGGCAATTAGGACATAAAAACCTAAGGTTTTCTAATCTGTTGTCATTATTTATGCCGTTGATGTGATCAAGTTCCAAACTTAATGTTTTTCCTTGCCATTCTGTACATCCGCATATTGCACACTTGTATGGGATTAAATTGTTTTTAATTACATATCTCCTTAATACTGTACGCTGATGCTTGCAATTTTCTTTTAGTATATCTTCTTTTCTTACGTTGTTTAACTTGTTTGTGTTTATAACAGCGGATTTACCTTTAAATATAGAGTAATCTAAATTCAGATCATCCATTCTTCTTTTTACTTGGGAATATCCCCAAGAATTTCCTTTAACTGTATAACCAAGTTTAAACAACACTTCAGATATTGTTGAACTTTTCTTGAGCAACTCAACAAACTGTTCGTCTGAGAGTTTATATATTTTGTTTTCCATTATTATATATTCAATTATTCATTGGACAAAAGAGCCCGGCGCGCTAGCTGTTACGCGAATGGGCAATATATGAGGATGCAGTGGAATTGAACCACTATCTATAAGTCTTTAAACTTATCCGTTACCGTTACTACAACACCCTCATTCTGTTGTTGCGAGAGCTAGAGTCGAACTAGCAAATTTAGGTTATGAGCCTAATATGATACCATTTCATCATCTCGCGATAAATGCGTAACCTTTAGCTGGAGTTACGCAGAACCAGTATTAGCGCCATTTGGATCCTGCAGCTCCGAGCGCTGCTAGGGCAGAAAGCTTTTCTTTCACCCGGATATCCCAGTTTATAGAGATTTGAGAAACGACGTAACCTCTCAGCGATTGTATTCGCCCGTTTTCTTTGACTCTTAAGTTATGAGTTTATTTTACTTTTAAGTTTTAGCTGGACTTATAACCAGTATTGGTGCCCGTGTCGGTTTCCGCGGAACCTTTTATTTATAGTGTACGCATCAGGCGGACGCCACTTATAATTCATAAATCTTACAATATGTCGAATTTTAATTTCTCGAAAAAATGAAGGAGTCTATGCAGGAGTCGAACCTGCTAACCATTCCCTTTGTATCGGGTCGTCTTTACCGTTTGACTAATAGACTCTAAAGGTGATTACTTAGTACGAGTAATCCAATTCCATAAGCGTTTGTACCAAGGTTTCTTGACCTTCTCTTCTACTGGTACGGCTGTACATCTTCTGTAAACTCCACCATCATTCACTATGGCTGAGAGATTCTCTGGCAAAAGTTCATCGAGCAAATAATCTGTAAAGATTGATATAATTGTATCATAATCACAATCAGTTATACTCATACCTGCCGAAATCTTCTTGCCAATGAAATATGCTGTAACATCGTTTACATTAGCAACGTCAAGCATAGAAATTACATACTTAGGTCTTTTTACCTTAACTGTCTTTTTAATAGCTTTCTTCATAACTTAAATATTAACATGGTCCACAACTAACTTCACAGTCGTCACAAGCAAGATCCCTAGGCCCGTTTTCCTTTTGCTTTGCTGCCCACTCTTCTTTTCGTTTCTGATCAGCAGCTTTAGCATTATTAAGAGCCTTCAACCAATCTTCAGACTTAACTATTACAAAGTCTGCGCCAAGATCTCTGTCGTAGAATGTGATAAGAATATCATCCTTCTTTACATCTGCACTGATAGTTTTGTTAGGGAAAAACTTTGATGTCCACTCAACACGAGCGTCTTCTGGAATAACGTAAACATCATCGATACCTCTTGCAGATCTATCAATCGCCTAAACCTCTGCTGCATCTGTATCAACAATGATAGGCTTGCGATCAATGTTTATTATCTTTTTCATATGGGCTTAATGGTTTATTTTTATTATCTTTAAATCTATTCTTAAGCTTGAATCTAAATAGTTTGTTTATCAATACGTCTCTAGTATCGTCTTGATCTTTCATAACATCAACCACAAACTAGAACTAATGCATAACCATTTGTTTTACCAGCTCCGGATCATCGTTCAATGTACGTCCAATCTATCTACAAACTTTATCTATATTCATTACTTCTCTACTGTTTCAGTTGCTACAATATCGTAAAGCGATACAAGTTGAGAATCTTTAAGCAAGTCAAAATACATAGCTCCTCTAGATGATCTATATATAACGATATCACCAACCTTGATAGGCATCTGCTGTATCTTCTCATCGTCATATGGGTGTGTGTACTCATATGGCAACTTAAGTACCACAGCTCTAGAGAAATCTGAATCAACTTCCTTAATCTCTGTCTTTACTTCATCATAATCAACTGCTTCGATCCCATCCTTATCCTTCTTAGGCTTAGTATCTTTAGCCACAGGTTCGGAGATCTTCTTCTTAACTTTAACAGGCTCAAGTGGCTTTACCAAGAACATCTGTCTGAACTCATACTTTATCTTTGAGCTCAAGTCTTCTGCCAACTTGGTCTGATCTATCATCTTATCATCCATATTACTTCTTCAATCCTTTAAGGTATTCAAGTAATTTAATCATGTTTCTCAATACTGTCTCCTTCTCAACAAGTAAGCACTGAGGAGTATTCTCATCAGCCTTTGTCTTGAGAGCATAAAGCTCATTGTTGTATTCATTAAGCTTATTATCGATCTCGTCAAAGATGTTTACAAATCTCTTCTTTTCGTCAACTTCCTCAACATAACCATTATCGAGAAGCATTTTGGCATATTCCTTTGAGATTCTATAAACAGAATTGTAAGAAGAAACAACCGTTGAATTGTCTTCGTTTGAGCTATTGTGCTCTTCGTTATATACACTTTCGTACTGATCTGTATCAGCATTGTACTCAAATGTATCACCATTCTCCATTACGAAGAAAGGCTTAATAACCTTTAAAATCTTTGTCATATCCAATTGCTTTTATTGTTTTACGCTGCCATAACGAAATAATTTTCAAAAAGGTTGCAAATGGTGTATAAATTTTGTAAAAATAGCATTTTCCATGTAAATGTGCAACTTTTTTAGCTTTTTTACGTTAGGGGGATAGTAGGGGTTAGTCAGACTAAGAACCCTTTCTCTTATATATTCTCTTTAGGAGATCTACTTTAGTAGTACAGTTATTACAGTATGTAAGACTATACAACTATAGTAGGACTATATAAGTATAGCAGAGCTATATATAAGCTTAATAATAATTGTAAGACTAATAAGAATAGTATGGATAAGAAAAAAAAGTGTATAATAGACGAATATAAGACAGTATACGGATTTAGCTTATTCGTTATAATTAACCCAGATAAGTCTATAGTAGATAAAAGATTTAGCTTTAGAGAGGACGAATCTTCTATAATTGATGACGAATGGGCAGATTATACAGCCTACACTGTTAGGGGCGCATATGATAAACTAACTAAGGAAGACTGCGAAATCATAGTAATAAACAAGATAAATGAGTCTAGTGACGATATAAATACATTTGCTCATGAATCATTTCATGCAGCTGTAGATGTACTTGAAGCATGCCATATAAAGCTCTCTGATGATACAAATGAAGTATTCGCATACTTAATTGGATACTTTACAGAGTGTGTAAACAAAACAGCAAGTAAGGTATGAACTAGTTTGAGATGAGCGCTGTACTATATTACGCCGACTTCTTATCTCTACAATACTAGAATAAACCGTGTACAGAATAGTGTAAATATTTCTTTATACATGGCGTACCAGTGAATATAGCATACATTGTAGAACAGGAGCCGATATATGACCTTGATAACCAATGGTTCTAGAAGAGCCTTAAGGAATATAGTATGCTAAAGCATAAATTTGGCGAAGATGGAGCTATGAGCTTTATTAAAAATCTATGTAATCTAGGGGTAGCGGGATCAGTAAATGCTACACAAATGATGAAATATATACATAGATACGACGATAAATAGGAGCGAGATAAAGCATTTAGAATGTTTAAATTCAACAGATCAAAAGCAAAATATACTCACTTAATACATAACGACGATGGTGAAATTGTAGAGGAAGAGTGCACGAAATACGTAGCCCATGCTGAGCGAAATAGCAAAGGATAAAGAATATTTAAGAGCGGCAGAAATAATACAAAAGGCCGAGAAAAACGGTAGAAGATTAGGATTTTGCGAACCAGACAAAGATGAATCCATTTGATATAATATTTATATTTTTAATAATTCCAATAGTAGCTACTACCGCATGTTGGATAATACTTAAAGATAATAAAGATAATGGGAAAAATTAGTAAATATAGCAATTTGTACGACAGAAATGGAAAACTTATTAGATCGATTGATAGTGTTTCCGGAAGATTGGAACCATACTCTATCGAAGAGCTTGAGAAGCTTGTAGATGAACTAGCAAAAGACGAAACAAAGCGTACTGAGTATACTAATAGCATGTCCGTGCTCATGCGTATGTATGATACAAAGGGAAATCCACACAAGAATGACATTATACAAAAAATAAATGACTACGCTAAGTCTAAAACAAAGACCACCAAAGCCGAAGTTATAAACGCTTTAAACGATATAAAAGATGAAGAAGCAAGAGAAAATGAGCCAAGAACAGAGGGATGCGTATCAGAACCTACTGAAGGAGATGGAGAATCTAGGGGAGGAAGCGAATCCAACGAGACAGATACTACAATTAGCACTGCAGCTTGATGAAAAAGGAGAGTTCTACAAATTCATAGAAGTATTCGGGAATAGCAGAATAGATGATAAAGATGTCTTCTGACTGTCCCGAAATAACTAAATTTATATTAGATATTATATATGGAGACGAAGGAAAAGGAAACGGAATTAGTACAATTAGTAAGACAGCTTAGAGATTACGTAATCCTGGACAGAAAAGATTACGAGAAGCTTGTACAGAATAGTAATCCAGCAAAGTACAATGAGAGTGCCTTAGAGGCTAGAGAGGCTCAAATAAAGCTATTGGAACAGCAATTAGCGCACCAGGAAGACTGGGCTAAATACTGGAAAAACAAGTACAAGGAATGTTTTGAAGAATTAAAAAAGAAATCTGATAAATGGTGGAGATTCTAAAGAAAGTATTAAAGTTTATATGGGCATTCCTTACAGTCCCATATCATGAAGGAAAATAAATAATAGGAGATTAAAATATGCTAGTAGATATATGTGAGATCAGAAAAGAACTGAGCGAAGAGGAGAAGGAGATATTTGATAAGGTAATAAAGGCTATGAATACCAAAAGTGTTACAGTAAAGATGCTGAACATAGCGTTCGCTGTAATATTCTTGTACGTATGCTTTACAATTCTTCCTTTATGGGCTGCTATTTCGCTTATCGGAATAAAGCTTGCAATCCCTATTGCCGAGCTCGCTAAATACATAATTATAGCAAAGAGATTGGTTAAGAATGACAAGAATATCCATAGAAAGTTATTGTCAATTAGATTAAAGCTTGCTAGTTTAAAGAAATAATGTACATGGAGAACGATAGATTTATACTGAATAGAAACAGCGGTGTAAAGGTAATATATATCGGTACAGGTCAATTTCAATTAGCTTCTGGAAAATGGGTAGATGCTATACTCTATCAGCAAAATGGAGTATACAAAATGATGGAAGCGTCTGAGTTTATAAAACTCGCAGAACCAGATAAATCTACTACACTTGATGTAGTCGGAGATATTATTGGCCCTGGATACGAACCAGGTGAGGATAAGAATAAGAATTAAATAAGGGTTGGCCAAGTAGAAGAGACCACTGTTATAAAGAAACAAACTAATAAGAAAGCATGAGAATAGCCGGGGCTTATAACCTCGGCTTTTTTATTGAGCTTGCCGAATATTTTATTTTTTTTTTATTTTTTAAACTGTTATGTGTATACAGAAAGGCGAAACAAAAATATTTTTTTTGATTTTTAGAATTGTGGTAAATGTGTAAAGACGCGAAACAGCAATGAATCACACCCCGGTATATACTTTCGGATTGGGGTATCCCCCCATGACAAAAACAAGTTTATTCACAATTCAAAACTCAAAGCACAATGAAGAAAATTAATCAAATTGCAACAATTAACGACGTTTCACTCAATGATAAGTTGAAAGAGTGGAATGAAGAAAATAAAGCATTTCGCGTTCAACTGCGTATTGCTTATTCTGCTGATGATTCAAAAGATGAAGAAGATGATGATTTATTGTCTTTAGCTGATTTTGAAGAGGCTGGCGCATCTGTTGGTAAGGCTTATACATGCCTTATTAATTTTGATTCGTTACTTACTGATAAGCACGATGAAAGAACACAAGATAAGGCGTTGTTAAAGTTGATTGAGAAATTCAAAGGTAAGAAAGCACGCTTTTCTACTTTTGACTTCACAATTAGCGAACTAACAGACGGCAAAGAAAAGGCTATCAATGACGGAACGCACACTTATTCATCTTTAGCAAACACTTACTTAGGTAGTGTTGAAGATGAAGAAAGCGAGTTTAACAAACTGAAAAATCGTATGCTTGATATGGTCGATAATGATTTCGATTTTGGTCAGGCTGATGCTGACTAGAGGGGAAGGGGATTGATGGAACAATCTCCTAATCCCCTTTTTTAGAACAATCCTACGTAACAGCTCAAATAGGCTGTTTTAATATATAGCGATTTAACAAATTGGAAAGGCAAATAAAGGCGCATAACAAAATGCATTAAACTTGTTGATGGGGTAGTTTAAATCAACTGTGCTTCATAGGGGACGATTATCCGAGCACATAAATATATAGTGATATAATCGTACAGCAAACCATTGGCGATTTATAAAGTGGTGACAACTTGAAAGAAAGCGACAACCTGGAAAGACAGGCAACTTATAATTTGATAAAGTTTAATCAATAAATATATCAAATATGAAAAAGAATGAAGGAACAAATTATATCGATCATAGATTTCCATGTTTGGGCATGATCAAAAGCGTCTGGTGTTATAAACAAAGTATGGCTTTAATCGATATACACGGAAACCTATTGTACTTGATAATACAAGATTAAAGATTCCATATACAATTGATTGCACAAATCTGAGAGGTTTTTGCCAAGAGTGGTAAATAGTAGATCGTTTCACATATATCACGGTCTGTGAAGATAGTGATATATTTTCAATGTAAAACAAATAAAGACAAAATATATAAATGCCTAAGCAAATGAGCGAAATATTATATAACTTAATATGTAGAAAGGACTACATGCCGGACAATCCGGTATATGATGAAACTGTTGTTGATATGCTCATTTTAATAGGTGAACGATTGCCAAGCGTGGCAACATTGGCATGATACATATCATTGTCTGCGAAGATAGTGATATGTTTATTTAATTTAAACACAGCTAGGGAGTGTAGTGAGCATTACGTAATACTACGTATTACTCCAATAAAATAATCACTGATGAGACCTAGACGAAACTACATGTTGCATCACGTGTAGTCTGATTTTTATTAATTATAAGTATTTCTCTAGACCACATCTACAATTGTCTGTGAGGATAGTTGTAACTGCCGTTATCTCCTGCGGTATACAAACTAGGACGACGGAGAGTCTACGCTAACGTGATAAATCGTAGACAGTAATGTGGCAGTCATGGTCTCAAGCCCATGCACTACAATACGTGCTTATAGTACTTGCAAAGCTATAAGATGTCGATTGTGGGACACAGAGAGAGTCGCCCGCTTTTATGGGTAACAGTATTACATGTATGCTGAGTATCCAACAGAATCTTGAGAACGTATGCAACAAAGGTTGCGGATACTCTACGACAATCTGGAGAGACGGATAGTGGTGATAATGCACACATCCTAAAATGCAGGGCATATGTGAGGGCATTCTAGTGAACATTTAGGTGAATCACATGGTTCGAGTCCAATCACCACTCAACTATTATGTTCTATGGTTTTATTCTTATGTATACAGGTATGTTGGTTCGCGAGAATAGATATACCATTTTTATAGATTATTAATCAAAATATATATAGATATGGAAGACAAGAAACATTCTTTTATGGACCAATTGAACCTGTTCTTTGTAGGAGCAGTTATTGGCGCTATTATTGGATCCTGTTTTAGTATTAATGCATATAAAGGCAAAAGTAATAAGGCAGAGAATAAACTGAAAGCATATGAACAGTACTATAAATGTACTGAGACATTGCTTGACTCTCTCGACGGAACACATGATCTTGATCTTATGGACACAGACCTTGAGACGGATTATGGTGTTGACTATTTAGAAGCAAAGTCTAAAGTAGACGAACTAATTACAAAGTAGTATGAATGAATTCGAAAAAGAAGAGCTCACAAACGACATCTGGTACTCATAAAAAGTATAAGCCAGGACAATTAGTCACAATTAATCATCGTGTATATAGAATTACAAAAAAATATATATGCATGAATGAATGTCTTTGTTGTTTTGACAGAAATTACGAAAAATATGATTTCTGTATGGAATTACCAATAGGTTTATCTATAAAACCAATTAAAAAACATAAGGGTTGAGTTGCATCAACCCTAAGTGTTTAATGTAGCCGTAGGGAGTCCAAAGCCTCCAAAGGGAAACCGAATTACAGATGGAACACAAAGCTCAAGTATAGGTGAGAAGTAGTCCTATACAAATAAATAATGTTTTAAATTATCAAAATTATGAACATTTTAGAGAAATTAATGGGTGAAGGATACCCAAAGCTTGGGTCAGAAATTTTTGCTGACGGTAACAAAACAATCGTAACAGTATCTCGTACACTGTCTCCAGATTACGTTGATTTGGATGTTCCTAGCTATGTGGAGACTAAGCTCAAGAAACACATTCCAATCTTGAAATCTATTGACGTTGAACTGGACGCTGTGAAAGAGGAACAGACTATCAAAGTGACAGTTGAAGTTGATGGCAAATTCAACAGCATCGATGACTTGAGGCATCTTGCATTTATTGCAAGAGGAATTAGCGAAGTCGCAGAAGACGAACTCAGTGAGCCTAATATAATTAAGGCTATCGGCCTGGATTGTAAAACATTCATTTGTACAGACAATGAGCCAGAAGAAACACAAGCAGACGCATAACCAGGCAGTTAAGCCACAGTCAGCAAAGGGAAAACCAGATGCTGAATATCTTAACTACAAGGTAGTTGCTAAGGAGGGAGGATCTACAATGATCCTCTCTTCTGGGTTGAGTAAAGTCAACGCCAAGTCTCTTGAAAATACTTTGAATAGTTATATTAATAACAAGCATTCAAATGTTCCAGGAGCTGGCAAGACAAGTGTAAAATTCTTAACAATTCACTAAATGATAAAGAATGGGTGTAAAATTATACGAGAAGCCGGACAAACACAGTCCTGGTCCATTGATAGCTATAGTCATCATAATAATATTGTTATTGATGACATCGAAGTGTCATGCACAGCAAAAAGCTGTAATCGACACAATGGCTTGTAAGGTTGAATGTATTAAGCAAATAGTACAGAAACCAAGTGCTAACGGCAAAACCGTTAAGTATATGGCTGTATATGTTGATAAATCAGCAGGATTCTCAGAGGTTATTCCAATCTCAAAGAGTGTTGTTGACTATATTAGCACATGCAAGCAATTCTCTATTGCGCCAAACATTGGCATTAGGTTAAGAAATGGTGTAATCACATCAATAGTACGTTATAAAATTAAATTTGTACATAAATGAAATTTCAACCAAATGATGTTGTGCGCCAAATGTTGCCAAGTGGTATAAATGTAGGAGGTTTAATGGTTGTAATAAGCAGCACGCGAGATAAGTGTACTGCTGTTAGAGACGTGGTAACCGGAAAGTGCTATATGTACAGATCAATAAGCCTTGAAAAGGTTGGAGAAACTACAAAGATTATGGTTAGCAAAGAAGATATGGATAGAATTATCTCAACAAAAGGAATAGGTATATTTTATCACGTAATATCTCCGGTATACGATAAACTGTATGCTAACCCATCAAGATTTGTATGTTTTGTACTAGCTAGTAAAGGTGATACTGTACGTAGAACATTTCAACTTGGAAAAATATCTAGAGTATTACGAAAAGTTGGAGAAACTCGTAAAGGCTACCAAATTGTCTCAGTAAAGCAACCAATGTACAAGCTACAATTAATTGGTGAACTATGAGTAAAAAACTTAGTCCTGGCAGGATATACAACGTAAATGGCATTATTGTTAGGGCTAAACGTCAATACGATTGCAATGGGTGCACTTTCAACAATCCTTTCTCTTGTCCAAGGGTAAATGATTCAAAGGATTTGAATGAAGAGCCATTATCATGCATTGAAGACGGAATAATTTTTATTAGTCCTTAATTATGGCAAAACGTAGAAAAAACGGACAAATGTCTGACGAAGAATTAGAAGTTAGACGACATCATGCATCATTGCGTAGACTCAAAGCGCATTGCAGTGATGAAAATGTAGAGTTAAAAGATTATAAATCTGCAAATCCTGATGATATGTGTGTATTATCATTAGAAGATGTAGATTTGGGATCAAGAAAGAGTTATTTAACAATAGATAACGATTCATGGTTTGTCAGTGAAGACGACTATGATGAAATATCACAAATAGCATTATATCTATGAAAAGAGAGTATGCAGAACTATTCGTAGCAATAGTGTTAATAATTATTTCAGCGTTCCCGTTGTTTGATATACTGTCAAACATAGATAGCACAATTAACGTTAGCGCTTTCTCGCTAGCAATAATAGTTATTATGCTGATAGTTGTATTGTTCTCCAGTATTATATACTTTATATCTTACTGGACTGATAAGTTTAATTAGTTGCATTTCAAGGGGGCAGTTTATACTGCCCCCGAGATTTATTAGGTTAGAGGCCTACATAACAGTTCAAGTCTGTATAAAATCACAATTGCGTAGAGAGGTATAAGTCGTTTTGGAGATAGGTGCCAAAATGCAGGAAGATGGAGGGTAAAGCCGAAAGAAGTCCTGGCTTACAAGTTATCTACGCAATCTGGACTTGTAGCTCAGTTGGTTAGAGCAACAGACTCATAATCTGGAGGTCCTAGG
>ERZ1034998.21-NODE-21-length-107901-cov-28.563414_pt1 | contig 107901 bp, 99 predicted proteins | sample MGYA00520621_ERZ1034998 | MGnify/ENA primary metagenome ERZ1034998 (study PRJEB33766, sample SAMN09781748) | gut metagenome | biome: gut microbiome | host: Homo sapiens | place: Madagascar | study: EMG produced TPA metagenomics assembly of the PRJNA485056 data... | reverse complement strand
GGTTAAAAGGGTGCTTTGAAAGTTGCGATAAAAAAGAAATTAGACTAGGGAAGATTGTTTTAAACGAAAAATCTACTTTAAATAAAGCAATCTCAATTTTAAAAACAAGAATGGAAAAATAGTAGTTTATACTGATTTTAAAATATGATATCATTTAGTATATTATATTTATTCTATTTTTAAGTGAATACATGATTTATATATAAGAGATAAAAGATATGTGAAAGTGGTATGGAAATTCATAAACAGTTGCCATGTGAAATCTATTATTAATAAGAAGATGATTTGGGTTTATGTGGTGTAGATTATTAAATTCTATAGAGCAGAAAGATTATTCTTATTCTAAATTGATAAAAAATATAGGAAATAAAAGTTAGATTAATTAAGGTTAAAAATATGATGTATGCAAAGGAGTGACATAAGAATGAGTGATAATACAATCTTAAATAGTGCCAAATATTCATCAAATAATACTGATGAATGGTATACAACATATGAAACAATTGCAGAGGAGATAAAACATTATGAGGGAAGTTTTAAAGGGAAAATTGTTTTATGTAATTGTGATAATCCATTTGAGTCCAATTTTACATATTTCTTTTTGAAGAATTTTAATAAACTTCAATTGAAGAAGCTTATTTGTACCTCATATGTCGATTCTGAAATAAAAGATGGATTTCAGATGACATTAGATATGTTTGTTAAAAGTGGTAATATAGAGAATAAACAAGGGTATGTGCTTAATATTAGTAAAATACCAGGAAAACCAGGTGAAGAGGTAAGTGATGAAACAATTAACAAGATTCTTTATAAAAAGGGAGTTGTTAAGAAGTTAAATGGAAATGGTGATTTTAGAACTGAAGAATGTGTAGAATATTTGAAAGAATGCGATATTTGCTGCACTAATCCACCATTTAGTTTATTTGCAAACTTATTTTCTCTTATCATAAAAAATCAAAAAAAATTCCTGCTGATTGGTAATCAAAATGCTATTACATATAAGGAGATATTTCCTTATATTAAGGAAAATAAAGTTTGGGTTGGATATAGATTTGGAGATATGGCATTTAGAGTGCCACCAGATACGGAGCCTCGTAATACTCGATATTGGGTAGATGAAAAAGGACAAAAGTGGAGAAGTTTAGGCAATGCGATGTGGCTTACAAATCTTGATATTCCAAGAAGATATGAAAAGTTAGAATTGACAAGACATTATAGTCCAGATTTATATCCTAAATATGATAATTTTGATGGAATAAATGTCAAAAGAGTTGCGGATATTCCGATTGATTATGATGGGATTATGGGAGTACCAATAACATACATCAAGTATCATAATGATATGCAGTTTGAAATAATAGGAGAAGCTAATCATGGTTCTGATAATGAATTTGATTTATTTAAACCAAAAGTCAATGGGAAAAATTTATTTAAAAGAATACTGATTAGACGAAAGGATCCTAGAAATGAGTGAGGAATTTAGAATATTAGATTTGTTTTGTGGTGCTGGTGGACTTTCATGGGGCTTACACAAAAATAAAAAGTTTAAAACGTTTGTTGCATTAGATTTTGACTCTAATGCAGTTAAAACATTTAAAAAAAATATGCCCGAAGCAGAGGTTGTAGTAGGTGATATTACCAATGAGGATGTAAAGGATAAAATTATTAAATTATCAAAAGAAAAAAAAGTTAATATGATAGTCGGTGGTCCACCGTGCCAAGGGTATTCGCTTAAAGGAAAAAAACTTGGGCTTGCGGATTCAAGAAATTTTTTATTTAGAGAATATCTGAATATAGTCAAAAAACTTCAGCCGGAGATTTTTGTGATTGAAAACGTAAAAGGTTTATTGATTAGCTCTAACGGATGGTTTAAAAATGAGATTATTCAATCAATTTCAGACATGGACTATTATGTTGAATATGGTATACTTAATGCGGCAGATTTTGGAGTACCACAGTCAAGAGAACGAGCATTTTTTTTATGTTCAAAAAATGTACCTATTAAGTTGCCAGCCCCAAAAAATATTAATAGGGTTACAGTTAGAGATGCCATAAGTGATTTATCATATTTAAATTCAGGGGAAGGAGAATTTGAGCAGGATTATGTTCATAGGGCTGAAAGTACTTATCAACAGTTAATGAGAAAAGATAGTAAAAAATTATATAATCATAAGGCGTCAAATCATAAAGAGATAGCAATTGAAAAATTGAAATTAATACCACCAGAAAAAGGAAAAGAGTGTTTGCCAGAAAATATGATTGGAAAACAGAAATTTAAAACTACATGGGGCAGGTTAAGATGGGATGATGTATCTCCAACAATTGATACAAGATTTGATGCGTGTTCAAACGGAACAAATAATCATCCTTATCTTCATAGAGCAATTACACCAAGAGAAGCTGCAAGAATACAGTCGTTTGATGATAAATTTGTTTTTTATGGTTCTAAGGTTCATATTAGAAAGCAGGTTGGAAATGCTGTTCCACCATTGTTAGCAAAGGCAATTGCAGATCAAATAGAGAAATGTGTTAAAGAGAAAGGAGAAAATAACTGATGAATACAGAAATGTCATATCTACTTGGGATGATAACAGGAAACGGGGAAATACAAAGAGGAATTACTGAGACAAATATTTCAATAGAAATCCCACATAAAAAGTTAGAAACAGAATTTCAAAATGATGTAAGTGTATATGTAAGAGCAAGTATTACTGATATTAGAGGTGTACTAGAACCGTTGTTAGGAACGTCCTTGCATTTTACTCAAAATGCTAATGTTTCAATACTATCTTTCAGAAAACCGAATGAAGATTATTTGATGAGAGAGATACTTAGATATGTTGGTGGAGCTACATCATCGGATAATGCTAGAATATCGCCTGAAGTTTTCGAATTTACACTTGACGAAAGAAAGCAGTTTGTTAAAGGTTTTGCAGATGTTACAGGATATATTAGAAGAAGTAACTATGCTTTTTCAGAACCAAACTATAGGGTATATTTTGAAATACCGAAAAATTGGGAATTAGTTATTGATTTTTGTAATTTGTTGAAAAGTATAGACATTCCAGTACAAGCTATTGACTGGGCTCATCCTAATATGAGAGATGGAAATTTAACTAAGTACAATCAAGGAAAACCAGATTTTTGGAAAAAAGAACATCAGGTTAAAGTTTGGGCATTAGAATACAAAAATGTTGGATTTGTTGTATTACATAAACAAGAGGCGTTAGATTATTTTGCAGAAGAACAAAGAAAACCTTATATAATGAAGGGAAAGAATCCATTTGATAGACTGCATAAGTATTATTGGGAGTTGACTCAAAGAATAAAAAGGAAGCCACCACATCCTAGAGAAAATGATGAATTTATTCCTGCTGAAATTAGAGGGAAACATTATGATAGTTGGACTGAGATAGCAAAGGATTTAGGATATGGTGAAGATGAATGATTAATAATGTACGACTTGAAGAGGAATTGTATGAGCCTATGAGATTATGGCTAGAACAGTATGTTAAGGATAAGTATAAAAAATATGATGTAATATCGATAGATGCACATGCAGAACGATTGGATAGGGTACTTGCCAGGTATGGAATTGTAAATGAGATGGCTAATGGTGTAGAAATACAAATTGATGTATTAGCAATAGCAAAAAAAAGTAAAGATATAAAACTGTTTTTTATTGAAGCAAAAAAAAAAAAATTGACATTAAGAGATTTAGGACAGTTATGGGCATATTGTAAACTAGTCGATCCAGATGAGGCTTTCTTAATGTCATCAATGGGACTAGGGAGTTTAAATAAATTGTTAAATTCATTTAAAAGGGAAGATTTACTTGATTTTGGAGATGGGAAAAAAATTAAGAAGATGATAGTAACAAAGTGGGATATTAGGAAAAATGCTCCAGATGTTATGAGTATGATTCCTAAAATATAAATGATAAGGAGAAAAGATATGGGTATAGCACAGCAAATTGACGAATTTTTTCAAAAAACAGGTCAAGAAGTATTTATTGAAGCAGAGGGAAAAGAAAATAGAATTAGAAGATTTATTGAAGATTATAATTCTAAAACTGGCGAAATAGTAAATAGTTTTGATGAGGGAATAATTGTATTAGAAAATGATGCAGACAAATGGGGCTTAGAACTAAGATGTTATTTTCAAGATAAAGTAGGATTTCCAGAAGGTGTAAAAATAACATCAAATCGTGTGTATAGATCAGAATACCCGTTTAGATTTAATGATGTAAAAGTGATAAATCAATTATTTGAGCTTGGTTATCGTATTGGAGCTAATTAATATGGTTAAATATAGAATTGAAATATTAAAAAGGAGAGTGGCTACATTTTCATATAATTATTAAAATGGCACTTATTTATAAAAATCCCTTAGAGCAAGTTGCACTAGGGGATTTTTTAGAATGGAAAATATATTTATGATAATATGTGTTTAAAATTAAAACATTATCTCAGAAACAATCGTATCAATTTATCATTAAACGATTTATATGGCTGATATCTCATAGGCAGATCAATCCAGGTCTTTTTGTCAACGATACTCTTATAGTGTGAAAAGGTGTTAAAGCCGGTCTTACCGTGATAAGACCCCATACCACTTTCACCAAAACCGCCAAAGCCCATTTCAGTTGTTGCGAGGTGAATTATTGTATCGTTTACACATCCACCGCCAAAACCAGTGTGAGAGATTACTTTATCTGATATTTTTTTGTTTGACGTGAATATATATAGTGCAAGCGGGTGGGCCAGAGAGTTGACCTTATCGATTGCTTCGTCAATGTTTTTAAATGTCAGCACAGGCATTACAGGACCAAAGATTTCTTCAAGCATTACATTGTCATTAAAATTTACATTATCCATAACGGTAGGCTCGATTTTTAATGAAGACGGGTCAGAGCTTCCACCGTAGATAACTTTGTTTTTATCTATAAGGGATGAGATACGTTCAAAATGCTTTGTATTTATGATTTTTCCGTAGTCAGGGTTTGCCATTGCATTTTCGCCATACTGTCTGATGATTTCTTTTTTGATTTCAGTGAGTAATTTATCCTTGATTTTTTCATCACAGTATACATAATCGGGTGCAACACAGGTCTGTCCGCAGTTAAGATATTTACCGAATACTATTCGTTTAGCTGCAAGTTTGAGGTTGGCATCCGCTGCCACGATACAAGGACTTTTTCCACCAAGTTCAAGTGTTACGGGAGTGAGATGTGCTGCTGCATTTTCCAGAACAGTTTTTCCGACTGTCTGGCTTCCGGTAAAGAATATATAATCAAAATGAGATTTTAAAAGCGCCGTGTTCTCGGCACGTCCACCACTTACTACAGCGACATATTTTTCATCGAAACATCTGCCGATAAGAGTTGTGATGACGGTACTTGTATTCGGTGAATATGCACTTGGCTTTAATATTACAGTGTTTCCTGCAGCGATTGCATCTATTAACGGATCAATGGTTAATAAAAACGGATAGTTCCACGGACTCATTATCAGCACGACTCCATAAGGTGAAGGCTTTTTATAGCTTTTAGAGTGAAACTGTGCAAGGGGAGTGTGAACGGTCTTGCTTTTTGAAAATCTCTTTGTATGTTTTATCATGTATGTAAGTTCGCTTAAGGCAAGTCCGACTTCGCACATATAACTTTCATGGGCTGATTTACCGAGGTCAGCTTTAATGGCAGCTAAAATCTCGTCTTCATGTTTAAGTATTTCGCTTTTTAATTTTTTAAGAGCCGTGATTCTGTAATCTACAGGTAAAGTTTCGCCGGATTTAAAAAAGTTACGTTGTTTTGACACAAGTTTTGTTATTTCATTTTCTGTCATCAAACTGTCTCCTCCATCAGCATATAATAATATTTTTCAAGTTCTTTTGCATTCATAAGAACAGGCACCGGATAAAGAGGGTTTGCCTCTTTGTCTGCATATTTTGAGAGTTCAGGAATATCCTCTTTTTTTATTTCACTAAAAGTATCGCCAATTTTAAAATATTTTTTCATATCTTTTATTGCGGTGATGAATTTACCTGCGGCTGTAGCGTAATCGTCGGATTCATCGGCGATACCGGCGTAAACTGCCAGTTCATATAATTTTTTGTGGATTGCAGAGCCATAGTCTTCTAACACAAACGGAAGCAGGGTAGCGTTTGCAAGTCCGTGAGGAATGTTATATTTGCCTCCGAGGGAATGTGCCACGGCATGAACATAGCCGACATAAGATTTGGTGAAGGCACATCCGGCATAAAATGATGCTTTTAACATGTTTTTTCGTGCTTCAATATTTTTTCCGTCATCATACGCAGTGTAAATGTTTTCAAATATTAATTTTGTTGCAGTCAGTGCATGCTTTCGTGTACCTTTGGTTGTAGAACCGCCTATATAGGCTTCAACGGCATGTGTCAGGGCATCCATACCTGTTGTGGCGGTGAGAGACGGAGGAAGGCTTACTGTCACCTTCGGGTCTAATACAGCATATGCAGGTATTAACGGAAAATCATTTATGGCATATTTGTGCCTTGTTGCAGCATCGGTTATTACTGCGGCGAGAGTAGTTTCGCTGCCGGTTCCTGCTGTTGTGGGAATTGCTATGAGCAAAGGAAGCTTTTTGTGAACTTTAAGTATTCCTTTCATTTTTGCTAAAGACTGTTTGGGCTTTGCTATTTTTGCACCGACGGCCTTTGCACAGTCAATACTTGAACCGCCGCCAAAACCGATGATGGCATTGCAATCATTATCAATGTAAACCCGTCTTGCCTCTTCAACATTTTCAGTAGTAGGATTTGCAACGGTTTTATCGTAGATGAAGTAGTTAATGTCATGATGTTTAAAATGCATAATCATTCTGTCTAAAAGTCCGAATTTACGGATACCTTCATCTGTGATTATCAATATGTTGTTGATATTTTTTTCTTCAAATAATCCGGTCAGTTTTGATGTGCTGTAAAATACTTCCGGACATCTGTAGGGCATAAATGGTATTGCGATTTTAAAGCATTTCTGGAATATTCTGCAATATGCAGCCTTGAATTTATTCATGGTTAGTGTTCCTTTCTAATTCGTGATAGTATTGTTCTAAGTTTTCTGAAATTGTTGTAAGCACAGAGTAGAAAATATTTCTGTCTTCATCGGAAATGTCTGAGCCGCCAAACATTACTGCATTGACAATGTATGTGCTTACCTTTTTGGCATAATCCAGACCTTTATCTGTCAATGTCACTTTTGCGCGGTATTTACGCTTATCTGTTGATTCATCATATATATATTTTACAAAACCGTTATCTAAGAGTTCGGCAAGAGCTCTTGAGATTCCGGCACGGTCTTCTTTGGCAAGTGTACTGATTTCTGATGCCGTAAGGCCTTCAGGAGAGTTGTTAAGAAAATTTATACACATAACATGAGTACTCTTAAGTCCTAATTTATTCATCTCGTATTTTTTGATTTTTTGTATATTTTTATATATAGATGATATGTTTGTGGTAAATGTATCGAATCTATCGCTCATAGATACCTCCGGTTGAAATATTATAAATTTTCAGATGTTGAGCAATCAACAACTCAAAGCATAGCAAAAAGATGTTGATTAGTCAACAAGTGCAAAAAGAAAAAGTAAAGACGAAGAAGTTAGTGATAAGATGTTAATTGCTAATTTACCGCATATATGATAGAATACTGATTGGAAGCACGTTGGAGAGCCTGAAATAAAGGCTCTCTGTTTTTGAGAAAAATCATGTAATGGAGCAGAATAGATGTACAAAAAAATAATTAAACTATTTAGCATAATGCTTGCACTGACAGTTATACTGTGCGGGTGTGGAGAAAATAAGAAAAAAATAAAAATGGGAACGGCAGGCGAAGGCGGTGTTTACTATGCATTTGGTAATTCACTGGCAGGAGTAAAGGTTTTATCAGGTGATTACAGTATAAGTGTCAGAGAAACGGCAGGTTCCGCTGCGAACATCAGATTGATTTCCGAAGGATATATTGATATGGGAATTGCCCAGGCAGATTTGCTTGATGATGCTTATAATCAGAAAGGTGAATTTAAAGGCAAAAGTTATGGCGGATATAAAGCTGTTGCAGGATTATATATGGAAGCATGTCAGATTGTCGTGAGGAAAGATTCAGGAATAGAGACGATTGATGATCTGCAGGGGAAAAAGATAAGTATAGGAGAAAATGAATCCGGAACAGAGAGAAATGCCAGACAGATTTTACAGGCATACGGATTGAATGAGTCGCTGACTGATATGTTAAATATGGATTATAAAAAGGCAGCAGATGAACTTGAAAAAGGCAGTATAGATGCAATGTTTTGTACAGCCGGAGTAAAGACACAGATTATAGAAGAGATTGCGGAAAAATGTGAAATTAAGCTGCTTGATATTGATGAAAACAGCATGTCAAAACTTACGTCCCAGTATAATTTTTTTAATGAGTATGATATTCCGGCAGGAACATATTCAGGACAGGAGAAGGCAGTCAGTACGGTAGGAGTTCAGTCAGTATTGATTGCAGCTGATAGTATGAGTGAAGATGTTGTATATGATATTACAAAAAATCTTTTTGAGAACAGTGAAGAGATTTACAGTAAGATGGACGGTATTTCTTTCGACAGTGAGATGGCAGCATCAATGAATGTTATTGATTTTCATAAAGGTGCGTTGAAATATTTTAAGGAAAACAATTTAGATTAAGAGGTTTGACAGATGATTATAAAGATAGATATGTATCAGACACTTGCCATGGCTGTGGTAGTTCTTATGCTTGGGCAGTTTTTAAAGAAGAAAATAAATTTTCTGGAAAAGTTTTGTGTTCCGGCTCCGGTTGTCGGAGGATTGATTTTTGCAATATTTACCTGTGTGTGCTATGCGACAGGTATAGCAGAATTTGATTTTGACGATACATTAAGAGAAGTGTGTATGGTATTTTTCTTTACGTCAGTTGGTTTTCAGGCAAATTTAAAAGTATTAAAGAGTGGCGGAAAGTCACTGTTCATATTTGTGGGACTTGTTGTTGTGCTTATTTTTTCGCAAAATCTGCTGGCAGTAGGAGTTGCATCTGTATTGGGACTTGATAAGCTGATAGGAATGTGTACAGGCTCTATACCTATGGTAGGAGGTCATGGTACTGCGGGAGCCTTTGGTCCTGTTCTTGAAGATTTTAACATATCCGGGGCTACAACGATATGTACTGCTGCGGCTACATTTGGTCTTATTGCAGGAAGTCTTATCGGAGGACCGATAGGAAGAAAGCTTATAGAGAGCAAAAATCTTCTGACTACGGTTGTTCCTGAAGATGACAGTATTCTTGTAGAGGATGAGAAGAAACACATACGACATGTTAATATGTATGCAGACGCGGTATTTCAGCTCGTTATCGCAGTGGGGCTTGGAACAATATTTTCAAAGCTTCTGACGTATACCGGAATGACGTTTCCTGTATATATTGGTGCAATGATTGCAGCCGCTCTTATCAGAAATGTAGGTGAATATAGCGGTAAATTTAATATTCATATGGGAGAAATCGGTGACATGGGAGATATAAGCCTGTCATTGTTTCTTGGAATTGCCATGATTACACTTAAGTTGTGGCAGCTGGCGGATCTGGCGCTGCCGCTAATTATTTTATTAATGGTACAGGTGCTTTTTATGTATGTGTTTGCCAGATTTGTAGTGTTTAATATTATGGGAAGGGATTATGATGCGGCAATTCTTGCCGCCGGAACATGTGGATTTGGAATGGGTGCAACTCCGAATGCCATGGCAAATATGCAGGTTTTATGTGAAAAATACGTTCCGTCAGTTAAGGCATATCTGCTCATTCCGCTTATTGGAAGTCTGTTCGCGGACTTTATAAACAGTCTGGTTATTACATTATTTATAAATATTCTTTAATGGTAAAAACACAAAACGAAAGGATGAAACTCTAAGATGTTAAAATGGATGATGTTGGCAGTATATATATTGTTAAGTGCATTTGTACTGGGAAATGCGTTTGTATGGTACAGAAAGATTCATGTGAAGGTAATGTGGAAAATAAAACTTGTTACCGTATTAATATGGATAGTGCTGGCTTCATCCATAATGGTCGGGAAAGTTATATCAGGAAGTGAATTTCAAAGGGCGGTATTAAAGTTTGGAAATTACTGGCTCGCATTTTTTATTTATGCCGTATTTTTTATAGTTGTTGCAGATTTAATAATCTTATTCTTATGGCTGATAAGAAATAGATTCCCCAAATTAAAAAATCTCATGACTAAAAGGAGATTTCATGCAGTATTTGGCGGATTGGTGATACTATGCACCGTAGCATTTACTGTATATGGGGCATTTCATGCAGAAAAGATTACAACTTCAGAGTATAATCTTAAGGTAAATAAAAAATGCGGAAATATGAAGGAGCTTAATCTGGTTCTTATTTCAGATTTACATCTTGGTTACAGCGTAGGATGTAAGGAAATGAGAAATATGGTCGATATGGTAAATGACATGGATGCGGATATAATTGTTATTGCCGGAGACATATTTGATAATGAGTATGAGGCACTTGATAATCCTGATGAATTAATTAAGATACTTAGTGGATTGAAGAGCAAAATGGGTACATATGCGGTGTATGGCAATCATGATGTTGAGGAGATACTAGTGGGAGGATTTCCGATATCTTCATTCAGAAATGCATTGAGAGATAAGAGAATGGATGAATTTCTTGAAAAATGTAATATAAATGTTCTGGAAGATGAATCGGTTCTTATTGAGGACAGCTTTTATCTCGTTGGAAGACTTGATGGAGAGAGAACAGGTTACGGAACCATGAAACGTAAATCTGTTAAAGAACTTACTGAAAATCTTGATAAAGAAAAGCCGTTGTTTTTCATAAATCACGAACCGAACCATCTGGAAGATTATGAAAAATTCGGAACTGATATTGTACTGTCAGGTCATACTCATGCAGGACAGTTTTTTCCACTGACGATAGTACAGCCGTTTGCATGGGAAAATTACTGGGGCGTTATAAAAAAAGGAGATATGTACAGTGCCGTGACATCAGGAATAGGTGTGTATGGTCCTGATATAAGAGTTTTTACTGACAGCGAAATAATGAAACTAAAGATAGAGTTCAATTAGAGGAAAAAATATGAATAGAAAAGCTTTAAAGTGTAAGGCGAAAACAAATTTTAAACATCACTATTGGATTTTCATCATAGTATGTATATTTTCATCAATGATGGAAATAGGATATGGTGTTTCAACAGTCAGCCAGGAGATGCAGGCAGAAGTGGGGACAACACAGACTGTATCGATGGTTGAGAATATCCGGGATGTTATTATAGATATTGCCATGGATGGTGAAAAGAAGGCAAGAAAAAGAGTGGGAGAACAGAGAAGAAATATAAAGTTAAATGACACTAATGAATATCTGGGGCGTTCTAAGGGTGTACTGTCTAAGGTATTAAACTCATTTTCGTCAGGTGGTATTGTGCTGTCTGTGGTGGACGGACTGCATTCCATTTTTGAATCTGAAAAAGTAGTGCTTGTGGTGCTTATATTTTTAAGCCTGACGATATATCTGGTTGTATGGTTTTTTATAAGAGAAACATATCAGATTGTTTTAGCACGCTTTTTTCTTGAGGGAAGAGTTTATGAAAAAGTACCGATAGACAGATTTCTGTATCCTGTACAGACAAAAATGTGGCCGAGAATGGCATGGAATATGTTTGTGAGATCCGTGTATTCAGTTCTGTGGGGGGCAACGATAATAGGCGGAGTGATAAAACATTATTCGTATTATCTTGTTCCGTATATACTGGCAGAAAATCCGAAAATGACGGCACGGGAGAGTATTACTTTATCAAGGCGTATGATGAAGGGACATAAATGGGAATGTTTTGTGGCAGAACTTTCATTTATAGGATGGGATATATTGGAATACTGTACATTTGGTCTTACGGCAGCAGTGTTTTCAAATCCTTATAAGAGGGCATTCTTTAGCGAGTATTATGTTGAATTGCGTGAACTGGCAAAAAGAGAAAATATACCCGGAGCAGAACTTTTGTGTGATGAATATCTGTACAGGACACCGGATAAAAGTGAACTTGATAATGTATATGAAAGCAGAAGATTAAATGAATATAAACCAAATGAAAAGGTAGAGGAGTTACATGGCGTTGCCGGATTTTTGTCAAATTGGTTTGGCATACTGCTTACATCATCGGAAGCAGCGAGACAGCATGAAAAATTAGAAGAGTTAGCAGATATAAATTTAAAAGAACAGTCGATACTTGGCGGCAGGGAATATCCGGGACTTCTGTCTCCGGCACCGATGAATTTCAAACTTAATATTACGATGAATCTGATGGCATCAAGGAGCTATTCAGTATTAAATCTTGTCATAATGTTTTTTGCGTTTGCATTTATAGGATGGGCATGGGAAGTGATTTTTCATCTTATTACCAGTGGTGTGTTTGTAAACAGGGGGATGTTACACGGACCGTGGCTGCCGATTTATGGGTTTGGCGGTATTATGATACTGGTATTTCTCAAAAAGGCAAGGTTTAATCCGTTATTACAGTTTATCAGTGCCATGGTTTTATGCGGCAGCGTTGAGTATTTTACGGGCTGGCTGCTTGAATATGTTTACGATGGCAGAAAGTGGTGGAATTACAGCGGATACTTTTTAAATATTCATGGCAGAATCTGTGCAGAAGGAGTATTTGTATTTGGTGTTGGAGGGCTTGCGATAGTATATCTCATTGCACCGCTGCTTGATAATCAGCTGAGAAAATTAAACAGAAGAATATTAATAATTATAAGTGCGGTACTGATACTCAGTTATGCTGCGGACCAGATGTACTCATTTTATAAACCGAATACGGGGAAGGGAATAACATCTGCGAAAGTAATGAACAATAAAAAATAGTATTTTTGTATTATAAGTAAATAGCATTATTTTATGGTATTAATCGCCATGTATGATATAATAGATGGAAAGGAAAAACAGGGGAAAAGAAAGGAAGATGGTGTAATGAAAAAAACAAAAAAATTATTAAGTGCTATCCTGTGTGGTACACTTATGTTTACAGGTGTTTCTGTATTTGACTGTGGCTATGTGAGTGCTGCAGCATCGGGAACAGATGTAAACGCAGGGATTGAATTAAGTACAGCAGAAAATGAAACTGTAAATACTTATGTGGTTGGTGAGGATACGCTGCCGTATACAGATGAGCAGTTGTATGAGCAGTTATTTGATATACACAATAAGATTGATATCAGTCTTGATATGTCAAATGAAGAAATGGCAAAGCTGGAATCTGATTATGAGAAAAACAGCAGTTCACCTATTTACAGAATGGGAAATATTACATTTACAATAACACAGGAAGACGGAACAAAGAATGCATATCTGATTAAAGAAGTTGGCATAAGAATGAAAGGAAATAGGACAAGAAACAAATTCTTTAATAAGTCAACTAATCAGGTATATGACCTTATTCACTATAAAATCAGCTTTAAAGAGACATTTGATGATGTGGCGGACGGATATGGTGAAAATGAATACTATCTTCAGAACGGAGAGAGTACATGGAAGACAACCGAAGAAGGAAAAGCTGCAAGAAAGGCAAGAAAGAAAAGGGCTTTTGCCGGAATGGAAAAGCTTGATTTTAAATGGAACGGCAACTATGACAATACATATTTAAGAGAGTATTATGCATACAAGCTTTACAGAAGTGAGGGAATATGGGCACCTCAGATGAATCTGGCATCCATGGATTTTGGTGATGTAAGTCAGGGAAATGTATATCATCTCGGCGTATATTCCATCCATGAATGTGTAGATGAAGTTTTTATAAACAGATATCTTACAAATGAAGAGGACCAGGGCGGTGATTTATATAAGGCTGCATGGGCAGGAGGCGGAGCTGATTTTACACCTTCAACTTCAGTAGGTATTTCTGATGACTTTACAGGAAAAGGATATAATTATGACCTTAAGACAAATAAAAAGACATCAGATTTCTCAGCAATCAAAAATGTAATAAATACTTTAAGCAGTAATGATATGACTAAAGAGAAGTTTGAAAGTGTTGTGGATACAGACAGCTTTATGAAATTTGCCGCAGTTTCATATTTCCTTGGAAATCCTGATGATATCAGAAATAACTATAATAATTATTATGTATATGTTTATCCTGCTACATCAAAGAAGGCAGGAAAGATTGCACTTATACCTTATGATTATGACAGATGTCTTGGTGTGACAATAGGATGGAATCCTGACAGAACCGGAATGACAGGCGTATCACCTGATTCTACATATGCAGAGGGAGCCGGCAAAGGACAGAAAAATCCGTTATACATATATGGAACGGCAAAGAACGGACTTTTTAAGGATGAGTACGATGCTGCACTGAAGAAAGTGTATGATAATGAATTATTTACAACAGAAGCATTTGAAAAGGACTACAAAGTAGTTGAAAATCTTTATGCAAATGATGCAGCTGTTTCAGATAATCTCAAACTTGCTGATTACAACAGTTCTGCAGGTGGCGGAAAATGGACTGCCGCAGAGAGAATAGCCAAATTTGTATTTACAATGGCAGATGACCAGAGTACAGAAGATTATACAAGCTCACGCAGCAACATTACTGTTGAGAACTATATAAATGCAATTAAAAAGATATATAACGATTATATTAACACTGTTAATCCGGAGGAAGGATATTATATAGGAACGGTTGCAAATAAGTGGCTGCCTTCAAAAGACTATAAAATGGAATACAGTGAAAAAGACGGTACATATAATTTTACATGGACAGTTGACAGCCAGACGGTGTTCGTAGTCGTACATACAGACGGAGCCGAATACAGATACAGTTCGATTACAGGATCTGTTCCAAAAGGTGTCGGAACGAACCTTGCAGGAGCAATAGTACTTGATCCGGGTATATATGTCATAAAGATAAATGACTCAACAAAGAAGGTTTCAATATCTCTTCCGGGAAGTGAAGTTGCAGATATAAAACTGACATTAAATGCAAATGGAGGAAAGATTGGCAGCTCATCAACAAAGAGTAAGACAGTTCAGTACGGCAAGAAAATCGGAACATTAAAAACTCCTGAGAGAAAAGGTTATACATTTGCCGGATGGTATACAAAGAAGAGCGGTGGAAGCAGGGTTACAGCATCAACAAAGTGTACATATAAGAAAAACACAACATTATATGCACATTGGACAAAGGTAAATCCGGGAAAAGTAACAGTTAAGAAAGTTTCTAATTCTGCTTCAAAGACTGCAACAGTTACATTAACAAAGCTTAATACCGCAAGCGGATACAGAATAGAATATTCTTTGAATAAGAAGTTTACATCAAAGAAAACAATAAATACCAAAAAGACAACTGTAAAGATATCAGGTCTTAAAAAGGGTAAGACGTATTATGTGAGAGTATCAGCATATGCTAATGATTCGACAGGAGCAAAGGTATATGGAACAGCGGTTACAAAGAGAGTTAAGATAACAAAATAGTGCTATATAAGCAGGAAAGGTATGTATATGAGAAAAAAAGGATTAAAAAGATTAATAAGCAGTGTAATGTGTGCTGCCATGGTTGTGACAGGTACGGTTTCGACAAACGCAGTGAATGTCGCTAATACTGAGGCAGCGGAGGTAAACAATCTGGAAACGGCATCCGTGTCATCATACGTTGTAGGAAAAGACACACTGCCGTTTACGGAGAAAGAGATTTACAATCAGTTGTTTGATATAAACAATATCGTAGGAATTAACATAGATATTTCAAACAGCGAGATTAAGAAACTTCAAAGTGATTTTGAGAAAAATGAAAAGTCTTCTATATACAGAATGGCAGATGTAAAAATCACTATAACCATTCCATCTAAGGGAACTTACGAGTATTTGATTAATGAAGTCGGTATACGACTCAAAGGAAACACAACAAGAAAGGACCTGTATGATGAGAGCAAGGGAATCTACAATCTGGATCATTTTAAATTAAGCTTTCAGGAAACATTTGATAAAACTGATGATGGATATTCAAATGGCGAATATTATATAAACAGTGATGGAAGTACGAAGTGGAATGATACAGACAGAAAGGCAAGAAAGAAACGAACATTTGGAAATATGGAGAAGATGGATGTCAAATGGAACAGTAATCTGGATTCTACATATTTAAGAGAGTATTATGCCTATGAGGTGTTCCGTTCAGAAGGAATATGTGCACCACACATCGGACTTACAACAATGCAGATGAATGTTACGGACAAGACTGCCAATTCAGCATATCTTGGAGTGTATACAATACATGAGGCAGTTGATTCAGCATTTATAAAGAATAATCTTCTTGATGAGACTAACAATTATATTATAAATGCAAATGGTGATTATACAGATGGAGATTTGTATAAATCAGGATGGGCACCTGGAGACGGTTACAATAATAACTGGCGCGGAGCAGATCTTAATAAGTCTTGTACATATGGTATATCTGATGATCTTACTGGATACAAGGTTAATTATGATTTAAAGACAAATAAGAAAAAATCAGACAAGTCACCTATAAAGAATCTGTTAAACGGTCTGTCAAATGTTTCATCTAAATCAGATTTGTTGGAATATGTGGATATGGATTATTTCGTTAAATTTGCCGCTGTTGCATACGCAGTTGGAAATGGTGATGATATGAGAAATAATTATAACAATTATTACTTATATTTTTATACTGACAATTCTGATGGCGGTAAGCAGAAGATGATAGTAATACCTTATGATTATGACAGATGCTTTGGTATTACCAACGGATATAATCCTGATGGAACAGGAATGTCAAACATGGACCCGTACAGCACATCGGGAGCAGCAGTCGGAAGTCAGAACAATCCACTCTACAGATATTCTGTAGATAAGGGCGGATTCTATGTAAGTGAATATACAGAAGCATTAAAGCAGGTATATAATAATGAGCTTCTTAATATAGAAGAGTTTGAGAAGGTTTACAATATCGCAAAGAAAAATTACGGGGATAAGGTTACTCCGTCAAAGGAATTTGAGAATAAATTAAATTCAAACAGCGGAACAAGAGTAACGAAAGAGCATTTTTACTTTACGATAGATACAGATAATGATGCTAAAAATCTTAATACAACAAGCGGTTCTACAACAGACAAGAACATGATAATTTCAGAATATTTAAAGAGAATGAAGTCAACGCTTGGAAATGCTATAAATGCATCATCAGATGTATCGGCAGCAGAATGTTATGTGAGAGGTGAATTCAGCGACTGGCAGACAAATAACGCATATAAAATGTCATATAATAAAGCAAGCGGATTGCAGAGCTTTAAGCTTGAGCTGTCAGGAACAAAACAGTTTAAGATATATAACAGTACGGCAGATGCGTGGTATGGATATGACAATATAAAAGGAAATGTTCCGTCAGGAATATCTGCAGGAGATAACAGCGGAAATATAAGTGCACAGGCAGGAACATATTATATAATATATAATCCTTCAACTAATGAGATTCAGATATCAGATGCTGAAATTCCTACAGAGACAACAACTGAGAAACCTACACAGACACCAACGCAGAGACCTACACAGCCAACTACGGATGAACCTACACAACCACCAACAGATGAGCCTACACAGCCGTCAACGGATGAGCCTACACAGCCATCAACAGATGAACCTACAGAGCCATCTACGGAAGAACCGTCTACAACAGCAGAAAAAGTTAAGGTTACATTTAATGCGAATGGCGGAAAGGTGTCAGGAAAGAGCAGTTACAGTGTAAATGTAAAATATGGCACAGCTTTAAAATCTATAAAAACCGCAAAGAGAAGCAAATATACATTCCTTGGATGGTACACAAAGAAAAACGGTGGAAGTAAGTTAAAACAGACTACTAAATATAAGAAAAACACAACATATTATGCACGTTGGAAAAAGGTAACTGTTTCACAGGCTGCTGTAAGCGGGTTAAAGAACAGTGCTTCCGGTAAAATGTCAGTGGTGTTAAAGAAAATATCAGGTGCGGGTGGATATGAACTTGTATATTCAACAGATCCAAAGTTTAAATCTGCAAAGAAGGTAAGCATATCTTCAACTACGAAGACTTTGAGTAAATTGAAAAAGGGAAAAACTTATTATGTAAAAGCAAGAGCATATAAGAAAGACTCAAACGGCACAAAGATTTACGGTAAGTATTCTTCTGTTAAAAAGATTAAGATTAAAAAGTAGTATTGATTGGAGAGGTAATTATGCGTGAAAAACTCACGACAAAAGATGTGGAAAAGATAAAGGCTGAGATAGAGCATCGCAAGCTGGTTGTCAGAAAAGAAGCAATAGAGGCAGTTAAAGAGGCGAGAGCCCAGGGCGACCTGAGTGAAAATTTTGAGTATTATGCTGCTAAAAAAGACAAGAATAAAAATGAAAGCAGAATAAGATATCTTGAAAGAATGTTAAAAACTGCACAGATTATATCTGATGATTCGGCGGAAGATGAGGTAGGGCTTAATAATACCGTCAGCCTGTATTTTGAGGATGATGATGAAACAGAAACCTACAGACTGGTTACATCCATAAGAGGAGATTCATTAAAAAATCTGGTAAGCATTGAATCTCCTATAGGTAAGGCAATCATAGGCCATAAGGTAAATGACAGGGTGTATGTCAGAGTAAATGAGAACGCGGGCTATTATGTGATTATCAAATCTATTAAAAATACCGGTGATGACGGAAGCGACAGAATAAAGAGTTTTTAAACTATATTGATTCAGGTGTCAATATGATGCTACGCACCAGCCGAAGACAATATGTGATATTGCAAGCTAGCTTGCAAATACACATATTTGTCCCGGCTAGTCCCCGCAGGGGATTTTGACACCTGAATTACATATTACTCACTAAAAAACATATACTATATCAAAAAAAATCTTGCCAAACCCTTTAAAGTATGTTAAAGTAGCAATGTTGTGAGAAATGGATGGTCCTCTGTTACGGGAGAAGTATTAAGAACATCTAAATATTAAGGAGGTCACACAAATGAACGATATTATAAGAAGCATTGAAGCTGGTCAGATGAAGGCTGAAGTACCTGAGTTCCACGTAGGAGATACAGTAAGGGTACACGCTAAGATTAAAGAAGGAAACCGTGAGAGAATACAGGTATTCGAAGGAACTGTATTAAAGAGACAGGGTGGAAGCTCAAGAGAGACATTTACTGTAAGAAAGTTCTCTAACGGAATCGGAGTTGAGAAGACTTGGCCATTACATTCACCTTCAGTTGATAAGATTGAAGTAGTACGTTTTGGTAAAGTAAGAAGAGCTAAACTTAACTACTTGAGAGACAGAGTTGGTAAGGCTGCAAAGGTAAAAGAATTAGTAAAATAGCTTTCAGATTTAAAGGACAGGTACGTTATGTATTTTGTCCTTTTTTCAGAGTATTGGGAGAGTAAGCTTATGGAATTTTATAGAAGAATGCCGGATGAAAATATTTTTACGGATGTTATTATTAAATGGGTTGTGGATGTGGTAACTGTGATAGTTATCGCTGTTTTTATTGCCATATATTTATGCAATGAAGAAAAAGTAGTGGGTAATTCTATGGCATCAACCTTAAACAGCAATGAGAAAGTTTTTGTGGATACGATAAAATACAACATATTCAATCCGGACAGATATGATGTGATTCGTTTCAGCACTATGTCTGAAGACGGCACAAAGGAAACCTATATAAAGAGAATAGTCGGCATGCCAGGTGAAACCGTACAGATAAAAAACGGGAAAATATATATAAATGATAAAGAACTTGATTATGGAGAAAAGGACGAAGGAATAGTTAATGCGGGTATGGCAGCAGACGGGGTTAAACTTGGCAAAAATGAATATTTTGTAATGGGAGATAACTGGAACAGCAGTGAAGACAGCCGTTTTACAAGTATCGGAAAAGTAAAATTAAAAGATATAGAAGGAAAAGTATGGCTTAGAGTAGCACCATTTGCAAGAATGGGAATTGTAGGTGATTTGAAAAAATAGCCATTAGAAGGAAAGGATGAAATTATGAATTATCAATGGTACCCGGGGCATATGACAAAGGCAAAGAGAATGATGCAGGAAGATATAAAGCTGATAGACCTTGTCATAGAACTTGTCGATGCCAGACTGCCGATGAGCAGCAGAAATCCGGATATAGACAGTCTCGGAAAAGGAAAATCAAGACTTATATTACTGAATAAGGCAGATTTGGCGGATCCGAAATTAAATGATAAATGGGAAGAGTTTTTCTACAAAAAAGGTTACTTTGTTGTTCAGATAAACTCAAGAAACGGAAATGGAATAAAGAGCATCAATGGTATAATTCAGCAGGCATGTGCAGAAAAGATAGAAAGAGACAGAAGACGTGGAATCATGAACAGGCCGGTAAGAGCCATGGTTGTGGGAATACCGAATGTCGGTAAATCAACATTTATAAATGCGTATGCAGGTAAAGCCTGTGCAAAAACGGGAAATAAGCCGGGTGTTACAAAGGGAAAACAATGGATAAGACTTAATAAAAGTGTTGAATTATTAGACACTCCGGGAATTTTATGGCCAAAATTTGAGGATCAGACTGTTGGAATGAAACTTGCAATGGCAGGTTCTATAAGAGATGAGATTTTAAATATTGATGAGCTTGCAATAGAGCTTATAAAGTATCTTCATAAGGAATATGAGGGAATGCTTTCGGAGAGATTTCAGATAGAAGAGAGTGATGATGCACTTAATACCCTTGAGGAAATAGCTAAAGTAAGAGGATGCATATCTAAAGGGGCAAGCCTTGATTTGTCAAAGGCTTCAGCACTTATTATGGAAGAATTCAGAAACGGTAAAATAGGAAGAATTACATTGGAAAAACCAAATTAACAGCCGGGAGTGGCTGTCAGTTTGAAAATGGAGACAGACATGGAAAAAATGGATACTATATGTGGCATAAAATCACAGGCTGCATCTATAAATATATCAGGAATTCAGGAGTTTATAAATCTGTATAATGATGATGAAAGAATTGGCGTGCAGAAGATAATTGCCGGCGTATTAAAAAGAAAAGATAAATATGAAAAGGAACTTGAAAGACTTAAGGAAATGCACAGATATGAGAATGAGTACAGAAACTATAAGTATATTTGCGGCATAGATGAGGTCGGAAGAGGTCCTTTTGCAGGTCCGGTGGTGGCAGGTGCGGTTATATTGCCTTCAGATTGCAATATCTTATACATTAATGATTCAAAAAAATTATCAGCAGCCAAGAGAGAGGAACTGTATGATGAAATAATGGAGAGAGCTATTGCTGTCGGACTCGGAGTCGTTTCACCGCAGGTTATAGATGAGATAAATATTTTACAGGCTACATATGAGGCAATGCGGATTGCCATTAAAAATCTGTCTGTAAAACCCGATATATTATTAAATGATGCCGTTAAAATTCCGAAAGTGGATATTCCACAGGTATCCATAATAAAGGGAGATGCCAAAAGTGTATCCATTGCAGCGGCAAGTATAGTGGCAAAGGTGACAAGAGACCGTATGATGGTTGAATATGATAAGATATATCCTGAATATAACTTTGCGGATAATAAAGGATATGGCTCGGAAAAGCACAGAGAGGCATTAAAGAAGTTTGGACCTACGCCTATACATAGAAATACATTTATCAAAAATTACGTGTAGGAGGGAACGCCTATGAACATCAATCTGGGTAAGGGAGACAATACATTGCAGAATCCGTTATTAAACATGCAGACGGATAGTGCGTCAGGTAAAATGGATAGTCAGCAGATTGTCACGGGCAATACCGCAGATATAAGAAATCTTATGCCCGGACAGATGTTTGAAGGAAATGTAGCGGATATAAATGAAACACTGGCGAAGATAATATTAGGTGATAATACAGTGTTAAATGCAACGTTGCAGGAGGACGTAAATATTAATATAGGGGATAATGTGACATTTGTTGTAAAAGATAATACGGGTGGCAAAATAGTACTGAAACCGGTTATGGAAAGCGGGATAAATGACAAATTTATAGACAAGGTTCTTAATGCTACCGGTATATCGGTGAGTTCTTCTCATAAAGAGGTTGTGAATGAACTTATGAAACAGGGACAGCCTGTGGACAGGCAGACTATATTAGATGTTATCAGGGCAAATGTAAAATATCCTGATATGCCTGTATCAGACATTGTAACAATGAACAAATCCGGTATCCCATTCACGGATGAGAATGTTGAAATGTACTCTGCCTTTATAAAAAATGAGGGAAAAATATCTGAATATATTAAAAATGTAGTGGATGATATACCTGACATGATATTAAACAGTTTTGAAAATGCAGGTAAAGAAGAGACTATAAATTTTGTTGAAAAACTTTTTAATATATTTACTGACGATGACAGTGAAATGGCAGATGTTATACCTGAAGTGGCAGATGGCACTACTAATGATGAGACATTCCATGTTCCTTCAGATAATTATGGGACAGCAACGGAGAATACAGACAATAAAACAGATACAAATGTAAATCTGAATACAGATGCGAATGCAAATATAAGCGAAAATGAGAGTATAACATTTAATAAACCGGATGAGCAGGTACAGATAAAAGAAAAAGAACAGCTTCCGGTAAAGGAAGAAACAGCTGCGGATACAGGTAAGACTGAGCAGGTAAAAGAATCTGTAAATGATAATCCGGTTAAAATGTCTGAAAAGAATGAATCTTTTGACGGATTAAAGGAAAATGCAACGGAAGAACTTAAAGAAACAGCGCAAAAACTTGCCGACGCAGCACAAAACGATACAGGTTATGAAAAATTCAGTGAATTGAAGGATAAATTATTTAATCTGATAAAGAAACTGCCGGATAAAGAGGCTGAAAAATTCATAAAAAGTGATGAATTTTTAAAAGTAGTAAAGGATACCGTAAAAGGCAGATTTTTCTTAAAACCGGACAGGATAGTTATGTCGGATGATTCAAAGAAATATATTAAAGATGTACTTGTAAAAATAAACAGGCAGATGGAAGAACTGTCTGATATTGTAAAAAACAGCGTATCCAAAAATGAAATCGATGAAAAAAATGTAAAGACAATATTAAATGATATCAAAAACACGGGCGGAAATATGAATTTCATGAATGAATTTAACAATCATGTGGCATCGTATATTCAGATTCCGGTAAAGTTTTCAAATGAGGAGACAGCGGGCGAACTTTATATTTATAACAAAAATAAAAAGGTGACAGCGGAGGACGGAATAACAGCTTTTCTTCATTTTGATTTAGAAAACTTGGGAGCAACGGATATCAGAATAAAATTAAAGGGAAAGGGCATAAAACTTTCCTTTGAACTCGATGATAAGATAAGTGCCGGACTTGTGGATGAACATTTCGGACAGCTTCAGGAGAAACTGGAGAAAAAGGGATATAACGTAAATTACACTGTAAGTGAAAAGAAACGTGAAAGCGAAAGTGTTCTAAAAGATATTTTAGATAATGGAGAATCAGGAAAAATAAAGAGGTATACGTTTGATATAAGAACATAAACCGGTTATGGAATGTGAGGTGTCTGTCAGATATGGAAAATAAGAAGAAAACGGCAGTAGCTTTAAAGTATGAATATGGTGATGAGGCTCCCAGAGTTGTTGCATCGGGAAAGGGGGTACTTGCTGAAAAAATTATCGGTAAGGCAGAGGATGCGGATGTTCCGGTATATAAGGATGAAAAACTGGCAAAATCACTGTCAGCTTTAGAGATAGGTGAGGCAATTCCGCCGGAATTATACGAGGTCGTGGCAGAAATACTTGTATTTGTAGATGATATGGACAGACTGAGGAGTAAAATATTATAGGATATGGAGAATAAAAGGGCTACCGGCACGGCATATGAAAAAAAGGCAGCAGAGTATCTGAAGGAAAATGGATATGATATTATTGAGTGCAATTTCAGATGCCGTTATGGGGAGATAGATATAATAGCAAAAGATGAAAAAACACTGGTGTTTGCCGAAGTAAAATACAGAAGCAGTTTAAGGTATGGAATGCCATATGAGGCAGTGAACCGTGGCAAGCAGAGAAAGATAATGCTGACAGCAGAGTATTACAGGATGAAAAATAATATTCCTGCCAATATTAACTGCAGATTTGATGTTATATCAATATTGGGAAATGAAATAGAACATATAAAGAATGCATTCGGAGGATGGTCATGAGCTATATAGATGAAGTAATGAAAGAAGATGTACCGGTAATAACATATGATAAACTGACGGAGACGGGAATAGTTGAGCATGGATTTTCAACGAGAAAAGGCGGTGTCAGTGAAGGAGAATTTTCAACTATGAATCTTTCGCTTACACGGGGAGATAATAGAGATAAAGTACTCAAAAATTTTAAAATAATGGCAGACAGACTTAATATGCCATATGAAAATATGGTTTTATCTTCCCAGACACATACAACCAATATACGAGTAGTTACAAAAGCTGATAAGGGAAAAGGACTTGTTGTTCCGAAAGACTACGATGATATAGACGGACTAATGACCGATGAAAAGGAAATACCGTTAGTTACATTTTATGCAGATTGCGTACCGTTATTCTTTCTCGACAAAGAGAAGGGTGTTATAGCATTATCACATTCAGGCTGGAGAGGAACAGTACAGAAGATGGGACTTGTAACAGTGAGAAAGATGATGGAGACATACGGATGCAGACCGGAAAATATAATCGCATGTATAGGACCGTCTATATGTATAGATTGTTATGAAGTAAGTGAGGATGTAATAATAGAGTTTGAAAAAAGTTTTGGCAGTGATGAGATGTTTTATAGAAAAGAAAACGGCAAGTACCAGCTTGATCTGTGGAAGGCAAATGAAATGGTACTGTCGGAAGCAGGAATTTTGAAAGAAAATATAGAAAACAGACGCATTTGTACATGCTGCAATAGTGATTATCTGTTCTCCCACAGAAAGACAAATGGAAGAAGAGGAAACCTTGCGGCATTTATGATGCTTAAGTAAAGGTTTGAGGTGAATATATGAAAGCCAAAGGACATGTAGTTAAAAGTGTCCGGGAAGGTTCTATTGCAGAAGAACTGGAGATAGAACCGGGAGATACACTTTTAAAAATTAATAATGAAGATATAGAGGATATATTTGATTATCAGTTTCTTGTTGAAGATGAATATATAGAAATACTTGTAAAGAAAGCTGATGGAGAAGAGTGGATATTAGAGGTAGAGAAGGATGCAGATGAAGACCTTGGAATAGAATTTGAGAATGGTCTGATGGATGATTACAGGTCGTGTCATAATAAATGTATATTCTGCTTTATAGACCAGATGCCTCCGGGAATGAGAGAAACATTATATTTTAAAGATGATGATTCGAGACTTTCATTTCTTCAGGGAAATTATGTTACTCTTACCAATATGGCACAAAAGGATATAGACCGTATTATCAGATACCATTTAGGACCGATAAATATATCTGTGCAGACAATGAATCCGGAGCTGAGGTGTAAAATGTTAAATAACAGGTTTGCCGGAGATGCACTGAAAAATATAAAGACACTATATGACGGTCAGATAGAGATGAACGGACAGGTTGTGCTGTGCAAAGGAATTAATGATGGTGCGGAGCTTGACAGGACGATACGTGAGCTTGCAGAATATATGCCGTATATGCAGAGTATGTCCGTGGTTCCGTCAGGACTTACAAAATACAGAGATGGTCTGTTTCCGCTTGAGCCTTTTGAAAAAGAGGACGCAGAGAAAGTAATTGATCAGATAGAAGAGTGGCAGAGGAAAATATATAAGGAACGCGGTGTACATTTTGTGCAGGCAAGTGATGAGTGGTATATACTTGCGGAAAGGGACTTTCCGGAAGAAGAAAGATATGACGGTTATATACAGCTTGAAAACGGTGTTGGAATGATGAGACTTCTAAAAGAAGAATTTGAGGAAGCACTGGCAGCAGAAAAGGGCGACAGTAAAGTAAGAAATATGTCGCTTGCAACGGGTGTACTTGCATATCCCATGATGTCACATTTGTGTGAGAGACTGAAGGAAAAGCTGATAAATACAAATATAAAGTGTTATTGTATAAAGAACAAATTCTTTGGTGAGAGCATAACGGTATCAGGCCTTATAACAGGGCAGGATCTGATAGCACAGCTTAAGGATAAAGAATTGGGAGAAACCCTGCTTCTGCCAAACAATATACTAAGAAGCGGTGAGGATGTGTTTTTGGATGATCTGACGCTCAGCGAAGTTGAAAACGCTTTACAAGTAAGGATAAATATTGTAGAATCAAGCGGGCAGGACTTTTTAAATTCTGTAAAGGGAATAGAAGAAAGACGTGTTAGAGATAATGGAAATTTTGTATATATAGATGCATTTGACAGGAATGGAAATGGAGGTAAAGTATGAGTAAACCTATAGTAGCTATAGTGGGAAGACCAAATGTAGGTAAGTCTACATTGTTTAACGCTATGGCGGGAGAAATGATTTCTATCGTAAAAGATACTCCGGGAGTTACCAGAGACAGAATATATGCTGATGTTACCTGGCTGGATTACACATTTACCATGATAGATACAGGTGGTATAGAGCCGGATACGAATGATATAATATTATCACAGATGAGAGAACAGGCTGAGATAGCAATGGCTACTGCAGACGTTATAGTATTTATGACAGACGTTAAGCAGGGACTTGTTGACGCTGATGCAAAAGTTGCTGATATGTTAAGAAGAAGCCGCAAACCGGTTATACTTGCCGTTAATAAAGTAGATAATTTTGAAAAGTATATGCCGGATGTATATGAGTTTTATAATCTTGGAATAGGTGATCCGGTACCTATATCCGCCGGTTCAAGACTTGGAATAGGTGATCTGCTTGAGAAGATAGTTGAGCATTTCAAGGATATTGAAGGAACGGACGAGGAGGATGACAGACCGAGAGTAGCCATAGTAGGTAAACCGAATGTAGGTAAATCTTCTATTATAAACAGACTTCTCGGTGAAAACAGATGTATAGTGTCTAATATTGCAGGAACGACAAGGGATGCAGTGGACACTGAGATAATACGAAACGGAAAAGAATATGTGTTTATAGATACGGCCGGTCTCAGGAGAAAAGCAAAAGTAAAGGAAGAGATAGAGCGTTACAGTATAATAAGAACAGTTACGGCTGTAGAAAGAGCAGATGTGGTTGTTATCGTTATTGATGCTACTGAGGGTGTTACAGAGCAGGATGCAAAGATTGCCGGTATAGCCCATGACAGAGGTAAAGGTATCCTTATTGCGGTGAACAAGTGGGATGCGATTGAAAAGAATGACAAGACAATATATGAGCATACTAACAGAATAAAAGAAGTTCTTTCGTTTATGCCATATGCAGAGATTATGTTTATATCTGCGGTTACGGGACAGCGTCTTAACAAGATGTTTGACTGGATAGACACGATTATTCAGAATCAGAATATGAGAGTCGCAACAGGTGTATTAAATGAGATTATGGCAGAAGCAGTTGCATTGCAGCAGCCTCCGTCTGATAAAGGAAAGCGACTTAAATTGTTCTATATGACACAGGTTGCAGTTAAGCCACCGACATTTGTAATATTTGTAAATTCAAAGGAACTCATGCATTTTTCATATACACGTTATATAGAAAATAAAGTAAGAGAGGCTTTTGGATTCAGAGGTACATCACTCAAATTTATCATAAGAGAAAGAAAGGAAAAATAATATGGAACGCATATTGTGTATTGTGATAGGGTATGTATTTGGACTCTTTCAGACCGGATACATATATGGCAGATTAAATCATGTGGATATACGGGATTTTGGCAGCGGTAATGCAGGAACGACAAATACAATGCGTGTACTTGGGAAAAAGGCCGGAATAATAACATATTTCGGAGACAGTTTAAAAGCGGTTTTTGCCATTGTACTTATATATTTTATATTCAGAAATACTACAGACAATATGTTTATATTGAAAATGTATACAGGACTCGGTGTAATACTCGGACATAACTTTCCGTTTTACATGAAATTCAGAGGCGGTAAAGGTATTGCTGCCACATCAGGTGTAATATTAGGACTTGGAGACTGGAGACTGGTATTACTTGCATTTTTTACATTTGTGATTGTGACGGTGGTATCTAAGTATGTTTCATTAGGTTCGCTTTGCATGGCAGCAGGATTCTTTGTGGAATTTGTGATTTTTGCAGTATTAAAAATGCTTCCTTTAAGTGGCAACAGTATAGTTGAGGGAATAGTGCTTGCATTTATAATATCAGCACTTGCATTTATCAAACATCATGCAAACATACAGAGATTACTTAACGGAACAGAGAGAAAGATAGGTCAGTCTAAAAATAAAAAAGGAGGAGAATAGGTATGGCAGATATAGCAATTTTAGGAGCAGGAGGCTGGGGACTCGGCATCGCAGTTTTGCTTAACAATAACGGACATAACGTGACTATGTGGTCAGCAGTGGAGAGAGAAGTAAACATGCTTAAGGAAGAGAGAGAAAATAAAATCAGTCTTCCGGGAATAAAAATATCTGAAAATATACATATTACGGCAGATATGAAAGAAGCTGTTGACAATAAAGACATGATAATTATGGCAGTTGCATCATCTTATGTCCGCCAGACGGCAGCTAAATTAAAGGAATTTGTAAAAAAAGGTCAGATTATTGTAAATGTAGCAAAAGGAATAGAAGAAAAAACATTGTATACACTCACGGATGTAATCAGTGAAGAGATACCGGATGCGGATGTGGCAGTATTATCAGGTCCGAGTCATGCTGAAGAAGTCGGAAGAGGTATTCCTACCACATGTGTTGCAGGAGCCGCAACGAGAGAGACGGCAGAGTATATACAGAATATTTTTATGAGTGACTGTTTCAGAGTATATATAAGTTCGGATGTTCTCGGAATAGAGCTTGGCGGTGCATTAAAAAATGTAATAGCACTGGCTGCGGGTATAGCGGACGGACTTGGTTACGGTGATAATACAAAAGCAGCACTTATAACAAGAGGAATCGGTGAAATCGGCAGACTTGGTGTTGCAATGGGTGCAAAGTTTGAGACATTTTGCGGACTCACCGGTATAGGAGACCTTATCGTTACATGTGCAAGCATGCACAGCAGAAACAGAAGAGCCGGAATCCTTATTGGAAAAGGTTATAAAATGGATGATGCCATGAAAGAAGTAAACATGGTTGTAGAGGGTGTTTATTCTGCTAAAGCAGCGTTGGAACTTGGCAAAAAGTATAATATACAGATGCCTATAATAGAGAAGGTAAATGAAATATTGTTTGACGGTCTTGATGCGGGTGAAGCAGTCAAAGATCTGATGATGAGAAGCAGAACGATAGAGAATCCGACAGTGTTGTGGAATTGATAATGTATTCGGGGGTGAACGAATGACAGTAGTGAGCAGGTATAACTCAAAACAGGTGTATATTCCTGATGAATTAATGAATAAACTTGATACAGTATATAAAGAGGCCTTGACGATAGTTGAGGCTCCTCTTGGTTATGGAAAAACTACAGCCATCAGGAATTTATTTGAAAATACAGATTATACATATGTCTGGCTTAACGTTGAATTAAAGGACCGCGGAAGGTTTTTTAATGATTTGTGTGTGGCATTTAAAAGCTTTGATGAGAAAATTTCTGACAGGTTAAAGGCATCGGGTTATCCGTGGGATGAGGATGTGTGTAACAGAAATATTTCAATTATAAGGGAAATGGACTTGAGTGAGCCGGTGTATCTTATTATTGACAATTATCAGAATGTTGCCGACGATATGCTGAGTACATTTTTTATGGCAATAACGGGGCTTCATAACTCGCAGATACATATAGTACTCATAACACAGGTTATCAATGATTGTGCATTAAGGGAAAAGGTGAATTCGCAGGATGTCAACTATATATCTAAGAGTGCATTTGAATTTACGGATGAAGAAATAATAATATATTATAGAAAATGTGGAATAAGATTATCACATGAGGAGGCACAGTATCTTAGAAAATATACGGACGGCTGGATTAGTGCCATATATCTGCAGCTCCTTCATTATATAGAGAATAAAGCATTTGAGACGGACATAGGAGTTAATCAGCTTATAGGGGAAATGTTCTGGGACAGATTAAGTATTGCAGGACAGGATCTCCTGATTAAACTTGGCCTGTTTGAAAATTTCACGCTCAGGCAGGCTGTCAGAATGGCAGGCGGTTCGATAAATGAAAACGAAGTGAAAAAGATTTTGTCTTCAAATCAGCTTATCGCCTATGACAGATTACAGCGAAAATATTATATTCACGGACTCTTAAGTTTTTTTCTGGAGAGTGAGATAGATAAATTAGAGCCTGTATTTAAAAAAGATATTTATTATCAGGCAGGAAAATGGTATGCCGGAAATGATGAATACTTTAATGCAATCAAAGTGTTTTACCGTATTCATGATTACAAAAGTATATATGAAATGCACTTTGGAATAGAGGACATAGAAGAATATATAACCGGAAGTCATAAAGAAATGTTCATAGATATCATAAGGAATACTCCTGATGATGTGGTTAAAAATAATATAGAAACATCTATGGTAATGGCGTTTGTTCTGTTTATGTATCATGAGAAGGATTTTTATATTGAAAAATGCGATCAGCTATACGACATTTTAGAAGAAACTGATTCTAAAGGTATGCTAAAAGGTGAAGTGCAGTTATTACTTGCTTTAAGCAAATATAACAGACTGGGTGAAATGAAAAATTATTATGAGAAAGCATGCGGTTATATGAAGGCACCGTCATCATTTATGTCATCGGGAATGTTGTGGACTTTTAAGACACCTACAGTGTTGTCTAACATATATAGAAGTGGCAGCGGTGTGGGAGAACAGCTTAAAACCTTTGAGGATATGATCCAATATTATTACAGGCTTACAGGAGGCCTTGGGAAAGGTGCAGATGCAATGGCAAAGGCTGAGGTGCTGCTTAATCAGATGGATTTTGAAAGTGCGGAGATATTGTGTCATAAGGCACTGTATATGGCTGAGACAAGAAACCAGTTTAATATATATGTTGCTGCCATGTTCTGTCTTGCCAGAATATCAGCATACAATGGTGACAGCGAAAATATAAAGTATATTTTAAGGTCAGTTAATCATAAAATGGAAGAGGCAAAGGAATATAAAAACGGTATAATTGTCGATATGACATACAGTTATATGTGTATTCTTGCCGGAGATGAAAATGATATTACGGGATGGCTTAAAGATAATTCTAGTATTGAGAAGAAGTGTGTAGTTTACAATATGGGATTTGCAAATCTTATATATGGAAGATACCTTCTTGAGACGGGACAATACATGAAACTTATCGGAATAAGCGGACAGATGCTGGGTGTGGTAGGAATATACGACAATGTGATGTACAAAATATATACATATATTTATATCGCTGCTGCAGACTATCAGCTTGGAAATACTGATAAAGCCCAGAAATTTATAGTTGAGGCACTCGCTCTTGCATGTGATGATAAAATATATCTGCCATTCGTGGAAAACTATACGTTTTTAAGACAGTTTATGCCTGTGGAAAATGAAAATTACCATGAATTTCTGGAAAAATTAGATGGCTATGATAAAATATACGGAGATAAAATAAACATTGTCAAGAAAAACACTCACGGTCTGACAAAGCGGGAAGAAGATATAGCGAAACTTGCGGCTGAAAGGTTTACAAACAGGGAGATTGCCCTGAAACTGCACATTTCAGAGAATACAGTTAAAAGTAATCTGAAGAATGTATTTAGCAAGATAGGTATAAAATCAAGGTCAGAACTTGCCAAATATTTCTAAAATTACCCACTTTTAGGGTGTAGTATATTTTTAAAATTAATATATAATGGAGAATGATAGTAGGTTTATATAACAAAAAAGAAGGGAATGATAATTATGGCACGTATTAAAGATGTTGAACCAAAGTATGCAAACAGACTTTTAGTGGAATTAGATGGCGGAAGAATGTTTCTGATTAATATGACAGATAAAATTGAGACAATGAGATTTAATGATCTTAAGGATGAATTTTTATTTATGGGAGCAACGACAGACGGAGATTCTATATTATGGGATAACGGACGTATAAGTCTCAGCTTATCAGAAATATTTGAGATGACAAGAGTTAAGGGAGATACTAATACTGATTCTGATACAAAAGCAATATAAATAATAAAAATAAATGGTCTTTGTAAGTTTGAATTTCAGACTTACAAAGACCATTTTTAATATGTTTTAGTTTGTAATGGTTGCATATCCGGTTGATATATAGGCTGTAGAACCGTCTTTAAGAATGATGGCAAACCACTGGTCGTCACTTTTTTCTTTTATGTATTTATATTCGGTTCCGGCTATGGCATTTCCTATTACAGGACTTGAGGTGTCAGGAACGTTTCGCATGTTGCAGGAACGGTCAATCTTTACTTTGTCAGAATTGAGGTCTGACACATAATCATTTGCAGAAGTGCCTGTCAGTATATATTCGGTGAATACATAGCCTGTGTGGCCGTCATATTTTACTTTGCTCCAGCTTCCTTCAGTAGATATTATTGTGCCATGTGAATTGGCGGGAATCTCACAGATTATTTTTCCTCCGGTTGATGCCTCACTTCTCAGGTATACTTTGGATGTTGTATTTAATACAACGAAGCTGTCTGATGGAAGTGTGGTGGTTTCCTCTGTTGAAGCTTCGGTCGTTGTTTCGTATGTAGTGTCAGTCAGGCTTTCTGTTTCATTATCTGCAGTAAATCCGGTTGTATTTTCTACGGTATCTGCAGTCCGGATTTCCGTGGACGGCTCAGCAGGAGTAACATTATTCCGGGAATCTGCGCCGGTGTCTGTCTGTGCTTCGGCAACAGAAGATTTGCCGGAGTCTTTTGATACAGGTTTTGAAAATGAACCGGTAAGATTAAGTAAAAATACGATTGCTATAATAATTATATCAGCAGAAATCATGCATAAAATAAATTTAAAACTTTTTCTCATTATAAATCTCCAATCTTAATCTTCTTTGTTGTGTATTATTACAGGTTCGGATACTGCATCTATTCCGTCTGTAAAAGAAAATTCGCCATCATCAGAAAAATCACCGTCAAGGTAAGGATCAGGCATGGAGTATGGATCGGGAACAAGTGAAGCAGTGGATGATGATACTCTGCCGCCTGTACCTCCGTCGAGCCTTACAAAAAGTGAATACAGTTCAAGCAGTATAAATACTGATGAAATAAGAAGGGTTAAAAGTGCGGCATTGTAATATCCGAGCAGTATACAGACAGCACAGGCAGATATACCCACGGATAAAATGCACGCGTATATAATTTCATTTCTATAGGTTTTCATATGCATTCCTCCATAAAATTATTATGAACTCCGGAAAAGCTTTTAATATTTGGCATAGCGTTAAAACGTTTATGTGTAATAGTGTCAAAATGGTGCTACGCACCAGCCGGAAACAAAATGTGGTATTGCAAGCTAGCTTGCAAATCCACATTATTGTACCGGCTAATCCCCGCAGGGGATTTTGACACTATTCTAAACTTTAAAGGATTTCTGAAATTCATTTTCTGATTTTACTATGTTAAATCATCCTGTTCATTATATCATAAATAAATTGTAAATATCTAAAATTTTTTTAAATTTCGATGAAAATCTTTGCCAGAAAGTAAAAAAAATGTTATATTATGAAAGAAAATAAAATGCCTGAAAAATGGAGGACGTAATGAAAAGCAGATTAAAAAAAATTATTTCCATGGTAATGGTTTTGAGTATGGCTGTAGTTCTTTCTGCATGCGGCGGTAAAAGCGACGTGAAAACAGTGATAGTGCCTACTGATGCTGAGAAAAATGTGTTTAACGGCAGATATACAAATTCAGCAGATAATTCCACATGGCAGTTCAATGCAAACGGAACATTACTTATTACGAATGAGAATGATTCTACGGGACAGTATGATATAGTGTATAAGGATAATTCAATGTATCTTACAAATGTTGATGGAGCATCCATTGAGTTTTATTATACCGAACACGAAGACGGAACTATAGATATTACCATTAATGGTGAGAATGCGGATACGGGAACATTGACTCCTATAGATGATAAAGACGAGTAAATGTTCGGAGACGGTGAAAATTTAAAAAATTATTTGACAATAATAGCATGACGTGCTATATTATAACAGTATGCCGCACAGTGGGGTATAAAGTTCCAGATAACGGACACCGAAGCTGGCGAGTAATTGAAATAGGAGGTGCCATATGTACGCAATTATAGCAACAGGTGGTAAACAGTACAAAGTATCTGAAGGCGATGTTATCAAAGTTGAGAAGCTTGGTAAAGAAGCTGGAGAGACAGTGACATTTGACAATGTTCTTCTTGTTAATAACGGAGAAGTAGTTGTAGGTGATCCTACAGTTGCAAATGCTAGCGTTTCTGCTACAGTTGTTTCTGAAGGAAAAGGAAAGAAAGTCATTGTTTATAAGTATAAGAGAAAAACTGGCTATCATAAGAAGAATGGTCACAGACAGTCTTATACAGAAGTTAAGATTGAAAAAATCAACGCATAATCTTTTATGATTGATGTCACAGTTTATGTGGATTCCAATAAAAAGTATAAAGGATACAGATTGTGTGGACATGCAGGATATGATGAATACGGTCATGATATAATATGTGCAGCCGCATCGGTTATAGCACAGAATACAGCCAATTCCATAGAGAAGTTTACACAGGATAGATTTAAGACGATTCTTGATGAAGATGAGGGATTGTTGGAGATAAAATTTATTGGTGATATTGGCAGAGATACCATTTTGCTGATGAAATCTTTTGAACTTGGTATTGAATCCATAGTTGAAGATAATGAAGATTATATCAAGATGAGATATAAGGAGGTGTAAGTCATGTTAAAAATGAACCTTCAGTTATTCGCCCACAAAAAGGGAGTTGGTTCTACAAAAAACGGTAGAGATTCTGAGTCTAAGAGATTAGGAGCTAAGAGAGCAGACGGACAGTTTGTAAAAGCTGGAAATATTCTTTACAGACAGCGTGGAACTCATATTCATCCGGGTACAAATGTAGGTATCGGTGGAGATGACACATTATTTGCATTAACAGATGGTGTTGTCAGATTTGAAAGAAAAGGCAGAGACAAAAAACAGGTTTCTGTAGTTCCAGTAGCTGAATAATAATTTAAAAATTCAAGGCTTCAAACTCTTTGAGTTTGGAGCCTTTTATCATAATTGACGAATAATTATACCCTTTATAATTATATTAAACAGTATCAGAAAGAAGGGATTAAAAAATGTTTGCAGACAGAGCCAGAATATTTATAAAATCAGGTAAAGGCGGAGACGGACATGTCAGCTTCCGTAGAGAACTGTATGTACCTAACGGCGGACCGGACGGTGGAGACGGAGGCCGTGGAGGAGATATAATATTTGAAGTTGACGAGGGACTGAACACACTTACCGAATTCAGACATAATAGAAAATATGCTGCAGAACCAGGCGAAGAAGGAAATAAAAAGAACCAGCACGGAAAAGACGGACAGAGTCTTGTTATAAAAGTGCCGTTAGGAACTGTCATAAAGGACGATGAGACAGATAAGGTTATTGCGGATATGTCAGAGGCCGGAATGAGGAAAGTTATTCTTAAAGGCGGAAGAGGCGGAAAGGGAAACCAGCATTATGCAACGGCAACCATGCAGGCACCTAAATATGCACAGCCGGGTCAGAAGAGTATGGAACTCTGGGTGAGACTTGAGCTTAAAGTTATTGCCGATGTAGGTCTTGTGGGATACCCTAATGTAGGTAAATCAACATTATTGTCACGCGTAACAAATGCAAAGCCTAAGATAGCAAACTATCATTTTACGACACTTAATCCTAATCTGGGAGTTGTGGATCTTGATGGAAGCAAAGGCTTTGTCATTGCAGATATTCCCGGACTTATCGAGGGAGCTGCCGAGGGAGTAGGGCTCGGACATGAATTTTTAAGACATATAGAAAGAACAAAAGTTATAATTCATATGGTAGATGCAGCTTCAACAGAGGGAAGAGATCCTATTGAAGATATAAATAAAATAAATGCTGAACTTGCAGCATATAATCCGGAACTGTTAAAACGTCCGCAGGTTATTGCAGCTAATAAAATTGATGCGATATACGAAGGTGATGGAAGTCCTGTAGATGCTATAAAAGCAGAGTTTGAGCCAAAGGGAATTAAAGTATTTCCGATATCGGCCGTCAGCGGAAAAGGACTTAAGGAATTATTGTATGCGGTTAATTCTTTACTTGAAAATATGGATTCAGAACCTATAGTTTTTGAACAGGAATATTTTCCGGGTGAATACAATGATAATAAGGATGAGCCGTATTATGTTGAAAAACTTGAGGATGGCTTATATTCTATAGAAGGACCGAGGGTAGAAAGAATGCTCGGTTATACAAATCTTGAGTCAGAAAAGGGATTTATGTTCTTCCAGAAATTTATGAAAGAAAACGGAATACTGGAAGAATTAGAAGAACTTGGAATACAGGATGGCGATACAGTTAAAATATATGGCCATGAATTTGATTATTACAAGTAAAATCGGTAAATTTAAATGGAAGGAAGTTGTGAAATGACCAGTAAGCAAAGAGCATATCTCAAAAGTCTTGCAAGTACAATGGAACCTATATACCAGATTGGAAAGTCCGGAGTATCTCCTGAACTTACAAAAGGGATAGATGAGGCATTGGAGGCAAGAGAGCTTATTAAGATAAATGTATTAAAAAACTGTATGGATGATCCTAAGGCAATGGCTGTGGTTTTGGCAGAACGTACAAAATCCCAGGTTGTTCAGGTTATAGGAAAGAAGATTGTCTTATACAGACAGTCATCAAAAAATCCTGTTATAAAACTATAGAATATGAACAGGGTAGGGATACTGGGCGGTACATTTGATCCGGTGCATATGGGGCATCTTATTATAGCGGAAAATGCGTATGAGCAGTATGGGCTTGATGAGGTGTGGCTTATGCCAAGTGGAATGCCGCCACATAAATCAGGAAGAAATGTGACAGCATCGGATGACAGAATGAATATGGTGAGTATTGCCATAGCGGAAAATCCACATTTTAAACTTTCTGATTTTGAACTTAAAAGAACAGGATATATTTATACGGCAGATACACTAAGGCTTTTGAGTAATGAATATAAGGACACAAAATTTTTCTTTATAATAGGTGAGGATTCGCTTGACAATTTTGATACATGGAAAACTCCTGAGGAGATTGTGAAGTTCTGCACAATTCTGGTTGCATCAAGGAGTGAGAGCCATGAGCTGAAAGGCAAGGTGTCGGATTTTCAAAAAAAATATAAATGTGAAGCCGGAATACTTGTAACCCCGTTTCTTGATATTTCCTCCAGTGATATCCGTGACAGAGTGTCTACTGATAAAACCATCAGATATATGGTAATGCCTGAAGTGGAAAAGTACATTTACGATAATCATTTATATAAAAGCAATGGAATGTAACGCATAAGAAGGATGGATTTTTTGATGAATATAAGTGAAATAAAGGAAGAATTGAAAAATATTCTGACTGAGAAAAGGTATGATCATACGCTCGGTGTGGCATACACGGCAGCATGCCTTGCGATAGTGTATGGTGAAGATATGGAAAAAGCTGAACTTGCAGGGCTTCTCCATGATAATGCCAAATGCTTTTCAGATGACAAGCTTTTAAAAAAGTGTAAAAAGTATAATGTGAAGATTAGTGATGCAGAGATGCGCATGCCTTATCTGTTGCATGCAAAGCTCGGTGCTTATTATGCAGTTGAAAAATATGGTGCATCTGATGAAATTGCGGAGGCTGTATCGTATCATACAACAGGCAGACCGGATATGAGCATGTTAGAAAAAATAGTATATGTTGCAGATTATATAGAGCCCAACAGAAATAAGGCAAAAAGGCTTCATGAAATCAGAAAGACTGCATTTGAAGATATAGATATGTGTGTGTATATGATAGCAAGTGACACTATGGAATACCTGGGAACAGATCCGGAGAAGATGGATGAAATGACTGAGAAAACATATCTTTATTATAAGAAACTGATAGAGGCAAAGAAGGAGGCAAAATGAGATGGATTCAAGAGAAAAGGCAAAAATAATCGTAGAAGCACTCAGAGATAAAAAGGGAATAGACATCAGAGTGCTTGATATCAGAAACGTATCTGTTATATCTGACTATTTTATTATTGCAAGTGGCAGCAATAAAAATCAGGTTCAGGCGATGACGGATAATGTTGAAGATGAACTTGCAAAAGAGAAGATATACAGTAATCATGTTGAAGGATATGGAAGTGGAAGCTGGATACTTCTTGACTATGACGATATTATTATACATTTATTTAATGAAGATGACAGGGCATTTTATGGTCTGGAAAAAATATGGAGCGATGGTCAGGTCGTTGATATGTAAAAAGATAACCGGAACTGTACGGGTAAGGGTACGGTTCCGGTTATTTTTACATTAAACGTAATAAGCCCATAACTTTTCCGAGTATCTGACAATCATCAACGATAATCGGTTCCATAGAGTCATTTTCAGGCTGAAGACGTATATGGCCTTTTTCTTTATAAAATGTCTTCACGGTTGCAGAATCATCAATAAGTGCAACAACTATATCACCATCATTGGCAGTGTTCTGCTGTTCCACGATGATAGTGTCACCTTCAAAAATTCCGGCATTTATCATGCTGTTTCCTTTAACTTTAAGCATAAATACAGATTTGTTTGAAAGATATTCTGTAGGTATCGGGAAATATCCTTCTATATTTTCTGCGGCCAGAAGCGGCTGACCGGCTGCAACAGTGCCTATAATAGGGATGTTTGCCATTTCACGGCGTGTAAGATTAAAAGTATCATCTACTATTTCTATGGCACGGGGCTTTGTAGGATCTCTGTGTATGTAGCCTTTTTCCTCAAGAGAGGATAAATGTGAATGTACAGATGATGTTGATTTTAGATTGACAGCAGCACATATTTCACGGACTGATGGTGGATATCCCTTATTTAAAATCTCGGATTTCATAAAGTTTAATATTTCTTCCTGTTTGGCAGTAAGTTTTCCGCTGGACATTATATCGCCTCCTAATTTAATTATAAATTATGTTTAGTATAGTATAACATATGTTCGATAAAAACACAAACAAATGTTTGAAAAATACTTGACAAACACTTGTTCGGGGCTTATAATTCAAACAGATGTTCGAGAAAACGATTAAATACAAATGTGGAGGTATAATATTATGAGAAAAAATATTCGTTATTATGTGGCTGTTGTTGCTATTATATTGATAGTGTCCATAGCTGTTGTTATGAGAACTGATGCAGGAGAGAAGAAGATACCTGATAATGTTTTTAAGTGTTATACAACTATTGAGATTAAGGAAGGTGATACACTCTGGAAACTCGCAGACAGATATTCTGATTCTAAATATATAAGCAGGAGTGATTATGTTAAAGAGATAAAGAAGATAAACGGTTTAAGCGGAGATACGATACATTCGGGAAATTATATTACGGTTTCTTATTACGTAAGTAATAATCAGGACAGACAGGGAATATAATAAAAGAGTAGATAGCTGATATACATAAAATTGACTTGACGATAAATCTTATGTTATATAAAATATTAAGTGTAACAGGTAAATTACACGGTATATGCCGTTTTCTGGTGACATTTGATGAGAAAATGCCACTTTGGAATGGAGAATAAGATGCAGATAGTTAAACATTTTGAAACAATTACAAAACATAGACATGAGGTCATTAAGAATTGTTTTAAAGCGGGTATTCCCATACAGGGACTTTTACATGACCTTTCAAAATACAGTCCTTCTGAATTTGTTGTCGGGGCAATTTATTATCAGGGTGACAGAAGTCCGAATGAAGGGGAAAGAGAAGCATATGGCTATTCTAAAGCGTGGATGCATCATAAGGGCAGGAACAAGCATCATTTCGAATATTGGACAGATTATGATCCGAAAACAAGGAGAATGAGTGCTGTTAAGATGCCATACAGATATATAGTTGAAATGTTTTGCGACAGGGTTGCTGCAAGCAAGGTGTATTTGCAGGATGCTTATACGGACGATGCACCGTTAGCATATTTTGAAAGGGGTAAGAAAAACAGACTTATACACCCGGAGACATCGGCAACGATAGAGAAGCTGTTAAAGATGCTTAGCGTAAAGGGAGAAGAATATACTTTTAAGTACATAAGACGGTCTTTAAAAAGGTTTTGACATACTATAGAAATGATGTATAATTAATAGGTATTTCATTTTGTTAATTTTAAGTTTATTATATTATTTTAGGAGGAACAGGAAATATGAGGGATATAAGACTTAAATTAAATTCTATGGAAAAAGTGAAGAAGTTTTTTGATAATATTGTGAGTATGAAAGGCAATTATGATATCGAACAGGGTAGAAGATACATAGATGCTAAATCGTTGTTGGGAATTTTTAGTCTGGATTTGGACAGACCAATGACACTTAAGATTCATGATGATGATCAATATTATCGCATAGCAAGCAAATTTAAAGATTTGGCAGCATAAAATAAAAAGCCTCTTAGCAAAGAGGCTTTTTATATATACGTGGCAGTATAGTTGCAGTTTGTGACTGATTCTAATGTTAAGTGACAGATATTTATGAATGGTTATGAATGTAAGGAGGCTGTGAATGATAAACAGAATAGGTGATAACGGGTCTTATCTTAGAACAGAAGTTAAAAGGGACAATCATGAAAAAAGCGACAGTACATTTACACTTGAATATAAAGATAAAAAAAAGGAAGAAGATGGTGTAAAACTTGAATTATCTACGCAGTCATCATATAAGGTTAATGGTAAATCTGATGATGTCAGTGTAAAGAAAGATAAATTTGTCACACAGGATGAGGTGGTTCAAAAATATACATTATATCAAAGTTTTAGGGAAAAGTGGCAGGAGCTTAAAGATAAGTCTCAGGAATGGATTGAAAGATTCAATCTTATATGGCTCAGAATATGGAACGGAAAGGAAGCAGTGGAGCAGGAGAAATTAAAGCTTAACGGGAAATCTGCAACCGATTCCGCAGACAGACATAAGAGTATAACGGATATGAATATGCAGGAAGTGTCTGAATATTTATCTGAGGGAGGACGCAGAAAACCAGCCAGAAATTCTGATATGCTTACCACTTATAATCAGTTTGGAAGGATTGTTGAAGTTGATCCGTCTGAACAGAATAAGATTTTTCACGGAAATAAACCATGGAAAGAACTGTAGAAATACATTAAGAAATTAAATAAAAATCAGAATGGAGAAAGGTATGAAGAAAAAACTATTTTTTACTGTGTTTATTATTATGCTCATTGCAGGTCTTGCTGCATGTGGCAAAAACGAAACAAAAAACACAGTATTTAGCAAAGACGATCTGAGTGGTAAAAAGATTGGTGTCCAGTTAGGTACTACCGGTGATACTTACTGCTCTGATATGGAAAAAGATAAAGATGGAACAAAGGTTGAACGTTATAACAAAGGTTCTGATGCAATTCAGTCATTGAAAAACGGAACGATAGATGCAGTAGTAATTGATGAACAACCGGCTAAGGCGTTTGTTGAAGCGAACAGTGATCTGATGATTCTTGATGAAGAGTTCACGGTTGAAGATTATGCCATATGTATATCCAAGGATAACAAGGAATTAACAGAAAAAATAAATGCAGCTATAGACGAATTGAATTCAGAAGGTGTAATTGATAAGATAAAAAAGAATTATATCGGTGATGATACAGGAAAGTATCCGTATGAGACACCGGAAGGAACAACTTATGATAATGGCACGCTTATAATGGCTACAAACGCTTTTTTCAAGCCATATGAGTATTATGAAAATGGACAGGTAGTCGGAATAGATGCCGATCTCGGACAGGCAATAGCCGATAAGCTTGGAATGAAATTTGAAATTAAGGATATGGAGTTTGATTCCATAATTACAGCAGTACAGTCAGGAAAAGCAAATATAGGTATATCAGGAATGACGGTTACAGAGGACAGGTTAAAGAATATAGATTTCTCTACACCATATACTACTTCCAAACAGGTGATAGTAGTTCGTGATAATAATGCCATAAAAGAAAATACCAATCTAGCAGATAAGTTTAAAAATGATTTTATAAAGGATAATCGTTATCAGTATATATTAAAGGGACTGGCAAATTCTATAATTATTGTTTTCTTTGCAGCGATTATAGGTCTGGTTCTTGGATTCTTTTCAGCAGTAGTACGTTCATGGCATGATAAGAATGGTGGCCTTAATATACTTAATGCGATCGTAAGAGTATATATAACTGTTATAAGAGGTACACCTGCCATGATTCAGCTTCTTATAATATATTATATTGTATTTGCAAGCGTGGATGTGAGCAAAATGGTAGTGGCCATAGTTGCATTTGGTATAAATTCCGGTGCATATGTTTCGGAAATCTTCCGTTCAGGAATAATGGCTATAGATAATGGACAGTTTGAAGCCTCTAGAAGTTTAGGAATGGATTTCTTCCAGACTATGATATTTGTTGTATTGCCACAGGTGTTCAAAAATGTATTACCGACACTGGCGAACGAATTTATAGTTCTTTTAAAAGAGACATCCATATGTGGATATATCGGTTTGAACGATGTGACAAGAGGAGGAGATATAATTCGTAGTATAACTTATGATGCATATCTGCCGTTAATTCTTGTAGCACTGATATATTTGACAATAGTTCTTGTATTGACACATTTAGTTAATAAATTGGAAAGGAGACTTCGCAAAAATGAAAGATAATAATAGAGAAACCATACTACATGTTGAAAATCTCAAAAAGGCATATAATGATAATGTTATATTGGAGAATGTCTCTACAGAGATAAAACGTGGTGATGTTGTTGCGATAGTAGGTCCATCGGGATGTGGCAAGTCTACTTTCTTAAGAATGTTAAATTTACTTGAAATGCCAACTGCCGGAGAAATACTGTTTGAGGGAACAAATATAATGGATAAAAATGAGAACATAAATCATCTCAGACAAAAGATAGGAATGGTTTTCCAGCATTTTAATCTGTTTCCGAATATGACTGTTAAGAAAAATATTATGCTTGCACCGATAAAAACAAAGCTAATGAGTAAGCAGGAAGCATCTGATAAGGCGGACGAACTTTTAAAACGTGTCGGTCTTGCAGATAAAGCGGATGAATATCCGAATATGCTTTCAGGAGGACAGAAACAGAGAATAGCGATAGCAAGGGCGATGGCAATGAATCCTGATGTCATGTTGTTTGATGAGCCTACCTCGGCACTTGATCCGGAGATGGTAGGAGAGGTTTTAAACATTATGAAGGAGTTAGCAGAAACAGGAATGACTATGTTGGTTGTTACTCATGAGATGGGATTTGCCAGAGAAGTGTCAAACAGATGTATGTTCTTTTATGATAAGGGAATACAGGTTGATTGTCCGCCTGAAGAATTTTTTGAAAATTCAAAAAATGACAGATTAAACGAGTTTCTGTCAAGTGTTTTATAGAATGACAGCTAATTTTTGGAGAAATAGTAAAAATGTTACGCACAAATAAAGGTAAACAGGATACAATATCACAATTAGAAAATGGTAAAATACTTCCGTTAATAATAAGGCTTTCTATACCGGCGGTTATAGCACAGCTTATTACATTCTTGTATAATATTGTTGATAGGATGTATGTTGCAAAGATTGAAAATTCAGGAATGGATGCACTTGCAGCGTTGGGAATTGTTCTTCCGATTATGTTAATTATTCAGGCTTTTGCCAATTTAGTCGGTCTCGGCGGTTCGCCGAGAGCCGGCATAAAGCTGGGAGAAGGTGATAAGGAGGAAGCGGACAGGATTTTCAACGTTGCTTTTTTGATGCTTGTAGTGTTTGGATTACTTATAGGCACTGTCACTTTTGTCTTTTCAAAGCAGATTGTTGTTGGATTCGGCTGCCCGTCAAGTGCAGTGGAATTTGCAGTCTCATATCTGAAGATATATTCGTGTGGCACAATTTTTGTAATGCTGGCGCAGGGGCTGAATCCGTTTATTTTAACACAGGGATATTCAATGATTGCAATGGGTTCCGTATTACTCGGTGCCGTTTTGAATATAGTGCTTGATCCTATATTTATATTTACAATGGGAATGGGTGTTAAGGGCTCTAGTCTTGCGACGGTTATTTCGCAGTTGTGCTCATGCATATGTGTATGCATGTTTTTCTTTACAAAAAAAAGTCTTTTTCATTTTAAAATTGGTGGAATGAATGTTTCTTTTCAAAGAATAGCAAGTATTGTATCACTTGGGTTTACACCGTTTGTTATGACTATTACAGAATGTGCCATACAGGTAGTATTCAATATAAATTTAAACTGGGCAACAGGAGGAAATAAAGATTATACGGCTGCTTTAATGGTAATGTTAAGTGCATTGCAGTTGATTTCACTTCCGCTTAATGGTATTGGTAACGGAGTGCAGCCATTTGTCAGCTACAATTATGGAAAAGGCGATGAACAGCGGTTAAAAAAGGGTATAAAATATGTAACCATAATTGCGTTTGTGTTCTGTATTTCGATATGGTCATTTTCCATTACAATGCCACAGTTGTATGCCTATCTTTTTTCAGCAAGTGAAACAGTTACGGCTATTGTAAAGAACTATTGTCCTATGTTTCTGATGGGCTCAATAATGTTTTTTGTACAGATGACACTTCAAAATGTAAATGTTGCACTTGGACAGGCAAAGTCAGCTTTAATTCTTGCGGTAATCCGTAAAGTTATTATATTAATTCCGTTGTGCTTTGTGTTGACAAATATTATGGGATTTAAGGGAGTATATCTATCAGAAGGAATTGCAGATCTGGTTGCCGGAATTATAACTACGATTGTGATTTTTACATCATTTCCAAGAATCTTCAGGAAACGTGCAGAAGAGGTTGCATCTGTAAATATGGATAATTAGTTTAATGCAGGAGAAAAGACAAAAAAATGACACTTCAACAGTTAAAATACATTATAACAGTAGCGGATACAGGAACAATTACTGAGGCGGCAAACAGACTCTACATTTCGCAGCCGAGTCTCACGAATGCTATTCGTGAATTGGAAAAGGAAATGAATATTGTTATCTTTAACAGGACCAATAAAGGTATCAGTCTTTCAAAAGAGGGAGAGATATTTTTGGGGTATGCAAGGCAGGTACTGGAGCAGGCTGCAATTCTTGAAGATAAATACAAATCCGGAAATGGTGGAAAAAAGCAGTTTTGTGTATCTACGCAGCATTATTCGTTTGCGGTCAATGCATTTGTTGATCTGATAAAAGAATACGGACAGGATGAATATGATTTTAGTCTGAGGGAAACTCAGACTTATGAAATTATAGAAGATGTGGCACGAATGAGAAGTGAGATAGGAATTTTATTTTTAAATGATTTTAATGAGAAAGTATTGATGAAAATTTTAAAATCACATGATTTAGAATTTAATCAGTTGTTTGTGGCAAAGCCTCATGTATTTATCAGCAGAAAGCATCCTCTTGCAGAAAAAAATGTTATTACAAATGAGGAACTGGAGTTGTATCCATATCTTTCATTTGAACAGGGGGAACATAATTCGTTTTATTTTTCAGAAGAAATATTTTCTTCTTCTGAACGTAAAAAGAATATAAGGGTGAGAGACAGGGCAACTTTATTTAATCTGTTGATTGGATTAAATGGTTACACCGTATGCAGTGGGGTGATTGATAAAAAATTAAATGGAAAAGATATTATTGCAGTGCCGCTAGAAGATGAAAGTGATATGAGAATCGGATACATAACGCACAAAAAAGGAATGTTAAGCAGGCTGGGCAATACATACCTTGAGGCATTAAAAAAATATCTTGAATGAAGACAGGCTGCTCATAGTTTTAAACTATGGGCAACATTTTATTTTATGTATTTTGCAATAATGACATTTCAATTTACAATAAGGATAACAAATATACCTATTATGAGTTGGAGGATTATTATTATGCAGACATCAGTTATTGGATTTCCAAGGATTGGAACATTAAGAGAATTAAAATTTGCTTCTGAAAAATATTTCAGAAAAGAAATTGAAGCAGCAGAATTATTAAAAATAGCTGCAGATTTACGAAAAACACATTGGAATACACAGAAAAGTGCAGGAATAGATTATATCTCAAGTAATGATTTCTCGTTTTATGACATGGTACTTGACACGGCAGTGACGTTAGGGATAGTTCCAAAACGTTATAAAGAATTGAATTTGTCAGAGTTTGATACATATTTTGCAATGGCGCGTGGATATCAGGGAGATTGTGGGGATGTAAAAGCACTTGCAATGAAGAAATGGTTTAACACCAACTATCATTACATTGTTCCGGAAGTGGAAGACGATACAGTTATAAAGCTTTCGGCAGATAAACTTTTGAATGAATATGAAGAGGCAAAAGCGGTCGGAATAGAAACCAAACCGGTTGTGATTGGTGCTTATACTATGCTTAAATTAATCAGATACACAGGAAGCAAAAAAGCAGAAGATTATGTGGATGCGGTAGCAGATGCATATAAGGAACTGCTGAAAAAATGCGATGAAAAGAATATTGAATGGATACAATTTGATGAACCTTCATTAGTTCAGGATATAGAAAAAGAGGACATTGAGTTGTTTGGTAAGATATATGATGCAGTTTTGCCATGCAAGGGAAACTGTAAAATATTATTACAGACATATTTTGGAGATGTAAGGGATATTTATGTGGATTTAATCAAACAGCCATTTGATGGAATAGGGCTTGATTTTATAGAGGGAAAGGAAACTCTCAATCTGATAGAAAAATACGGATTTCCTGAAGATAAGTTATTATTTGCAGGTTTAGTTAATGGTAAAAATATCTGGAAGAATCATTATGAGAGAACATTGAACAGATTAGACGAACTTAAAAATCGAAAAATCAATGTGGTGTTATCTACATCATGTTCGTTACTGCATGTGCCTTATACATTAAGGCATGAGGTAAAACTTTCAAAAGATTATCTGACTTATTTTGCTTTTGCAGAAGAAAAATTAACTGAGCTTAAAGAAACAAGTGAACTTGCAGATAAGGATAATTATGCATCTGAAGTTTCATATACCAATAATAAGCAGCTTTTTGACAAAAAAAGAGATTGTGATAATGAGGAAGTAAAACAGAGACTTTTAAATGTAACAGAGAAAGATTATATAAGGTTGCCAGAGCGTAGTGAACGTCAGAAATTGCAGAAAAAAGTATTGAATTTACCGGAGGTTCCTACAACTACAATTGGTTCATTCCCTCAGACAAAGGATGTAAAGGCTAATCGTTCTGCATTTAGAAAGGGAGAAATTTCTAAGAGTGAATATGTTGATTTTAATAAGAAAAAGATTGAAGAATGTATTAAATGGCAGGAAGAAATAGGATTAGATGTACTTGTACACGGAGAGTATGAGAGAAATGATATGGTTGAATATTTTGGTGAGGCATTAGGAGGATTTTTGTTCACCGAAAAGGCATGGGTTCAGTCGTATGGAACACGATGTGTAAAACCACCTGTTATCTGGGGGGATGTATACCGTAAAAATCCTATTACGGTTGAATGGTCAGTTTTTGCACAGTCATTGACTAAAAAGATTGTAAAGGGAATGCTTACAGGTCCTGTTACTATATTAAACTGGTCATTTCCAAGAGAAGATATATCTATAAAAGAGTCAATATCCCAGATTGCGTTGGCAATAAGAGATGAAGTAAATGATTTAGAGGCAAATGGAATAAAAATGATACAGATTGATGAGGCAGCTCTCAGAGAAAAACTTCCGCTTAGAAAATCTGACTGGTATACAGAATATCTGGATTTTGCAATCCCGGCATTCCGTCTGACACACAGTGGGGTAAAACCGGAAACACAGATTCATACACATATGTGTTATAGCGAATTTACAGATATTATTCCTGCAATAGATGATATGGATGCAGACGTGATTACATTCGAGGCATCACGTTCGGATCTTCAGATATTGGATGCGTTAAGGGAAAATAATTTTGAAACAGAAGTCGGACCGGGTGTATATGATATTCATTCGCCAAGAGTTCCGTCAGTAGAGGAGATTGTAAGTGCGCTTAAAGTGATGCTTACCAAAATTGATAAGGAAAAATTATGGGTAAATCCTGATTGTGGACTTAAGACAAGAGGAGTACCAGAGACGGATGCAAGTCTTCGCAATATGGTAAAGGCTGCAGAAGAGATAAGAAAATAAAGTAAATAAAGCAATATACAAAAACTCCCAAACCCTATTTATCAGAGGTTTGGGAGTTTTTATTAAAAAATGCGGATGGCGGGACTTGAACCCGCACGATGTCACCACCGGCAGATTTTGAGTCTGCTGCGTCTGCCATTCCGCCACATCCGCATGCCTATATAATATATCATCGCAACAATTATTTGTCAAGAAATAAATTAAAAAGTCCCTAAAAGCCTTTAAAAAATGCACATAATGTTGTATAGTTATAATATTGAATTGGAGGAAGAATTATGTCTGCATGTAGAAAATTTCAACAGATGTTAAATGACTTTATAACAGTGGGTATAAATGATGAAGATATAGACTTTTTTGTCAGACATGCTAAGAACTGCAAGGACTGTTATGAGGAATTAGAGATAAATTATATGGTTAATGTCGGACTTGACAGAATAGAGAGAGATTCTGGTGCGTCATTTGACCTTAAGGGACAGTTGGAAAAGCGGCTTAAGCAGCTTGAGGAGAGGTCGGACAGGCTGTATAAATTCAATGTGTATAAAAAGATAGTCTGCATAATGGCAGACATATGTGCTGTTGCTGCAATAGTACTTTTTTTGATATGATTATTATAATAGATGTAGAGCGTCTGCGGAATGGAGAGAATTATGAGTAAAAAGCTTGTATTGATAGATGGACACAGTATTTTAAACAGGACATTTTATGGTATACCGGAACTGACGAATTCGGAAGGACTTCATACAAATGCCGTATATGGATTTTTAAATATAATGTTTAAGGTTCTTGAAGAAGAAAGTGCAGATTACTGTATTGTTGCATTTGATGTTAAGCAGCCTACTTTCAGACACGAAATGTATGCTGAGTATAAAGGAACGAGAAGGCCTATGCCTGAGGAATTGAGAGAACAGGTACCTGTTATGAAGGATGTTTTAAAAAGCATGGGAATCACAGTGGTTGAAATGCCGGGATATGAGGCAGATGATGTCATTGGTACACTTTCAAAAATGGGTGAAGCGGCAGGAATGGAAGTTGCGGTAATATCAGGAGACCGTGATTTATTGCAGCTTGCGACAGATCATGTTCGGATTCGTATACCAAAGACGAAAAAGGGCGGAACAGAAGTTGAGAATTATTATGCGGCAGATGTTAAGGAAAAATATGGTGTCACACCGGTTGAGTTTATCGATGTGAAGGCTCTTATGGGAGATACCGCTGATAATATTCCTGGAGTTCCGGGAGTGGGCGAAAAGACTGCCACAAAGCTTATAACTGAATATGGCTCGGTAGAGAATGTATACGCTAATATGGACAGTATAAAGAAGAGTAAGATGAAGACATCTCTTGAGGAAAATAAGGATTTGGCAGATTTAAGTAAAACACTTGCAACGATTAATACCAATACACCTTTAGATGTAGATATTTCATCGGCAGGGGTTGACAATATATATAATGAAGCGTCTTTTGAAATGCTTAAGAAACTTGAACTCAAGACTATTTTGAACAGATTTGACACAGTTGATTATTCTAGTGACATTGAGAATGAATTTGTTGAAATTGACAGTGAGGATGAAGCGGCAGACAGGCTTGGAAACATAGATAAAAATTCATGTGCCGGGGTATATGTGATGTGTAATAAAAAACATATAGCCGTATCTGTTAAAGAAAGCGAAGGAAATACATGGTGCTTTATTGGAGACATAAGCAGCAGGGAACGTATAGCGGAATGCATTGCAAATGTATATAAAAATGTAGCAGAGATTAGTACTATCGGCTTAAAGAAACAGCTTAAAATTATAAAAGCGGATGACAGGGAGAAGATAAGTGACGTGGCTATACAGGCATACTTGTTAAATCCTCTTAAGGATGAGTATAAATATGCTGATATAGCAAGAGATTATCTGGGTAAAACTGTACCATCAGAGGATGAGATACTCGGTAAAGTAAAGTTTGATGATGCACTTGACACAGATAGGGAAAAGGCAGTGAAAATATTGTGCTACAATGCGTGGGTGGCATATGAGGCTAAAGATATTTTAAAAGCCGGACTTGAAGATGAAAAAATGACGGATGTTTACAACAATATTGAACTTCCACTTGTATTTTCACTTAACAGAATGGAAAACGAAGGTGTTAAGGTTGAAAAGCAGGAGCTTATAAATTATGGTAATGAGCTTCAGAAAAAAATTGACAGTATTGAGCATAAAATATATGACATTGTAGGAGAAGAGTTTAACATAAATTCTCCAAAACAGCTTGGAGAGATACTTTTTGGCAAGATGGGTATAAAAGGTGGAAAAAAGACAAAGACCGGATATTCTACGGCAGCATCGGTTCTTGAAAAACTGTCACCTGAATACCCAGTAGTTGCTGATATATTGGAATACAGACAGCTTACGAAACTTAACTCAACATATGCGCAGGGACTGCAGGCGTATATTGGAGAGGATGGAAGAATCCACGGTACATTTAATCAGACGATTACTGCTACAGGAAGAATAAGCAGTACAGAGCCTAACCTTCAGAATATTCCAATCAGAATGGAAATCGGTAAGGCTATAAGAAAAGTATTTGTTCCGAAAGAAGGATGTGTATTTCTTGATGCTGACTATTCACAGATAGAGTTAAGAATTCTGGCACATATGTCCGGGGATGAGAATCTTATAGAGGCATACAACGAGGAAAAAGATATTCACCGTGCGACTGCGGCCAAAGTATTCGGAGTTTCGATTGATGATGTCACTGACGAGCAGAGAAGCAATGCCAAAGCAGTAAATTTCGGCATTGTATATGGAATAAGTTCATTTGGACTGAGTCAGGATTTAAGTATAAGCAGAAAAGAGGCGCAGCAGTATATTAAGGATTATTTTGAGAGCTATCCGGGAATAAAGAGCTGTATAGACGGTTTTGTGGAATTTGCAAAGAAAAACAGCTATTCAGTTACAATGTTCGGCCGAAGAAGACCGGTGCCTGAATTAAAATCATCCAATTTTATGCAGAGGTCATTCGGAGAAAGAATAGCCATGAATTCACCTATTCAGGGAACTGCTGCCGATATTATAAAAATAGCCATGATAAATGTGGACAGAAAACTTAAAGAAAATAATCTGAAAACACGTATAGTATTGCAGGTTCATGATGAACTTTTACTTGAAGTTCCTGAAGATGAGACAGAGGTGGTAAAAAATATTCTTCATGATGAGATGATGAATGCGGCACAATTACGGGTACCGCTTGAAGTAAGCGTGGGAATCGGGCATAACTGGCTTGAGGCACATTAAAAAAGAAAGAGGATTAGTATGATAATCGGTATTACCGGAGGAATAGGCTCCGGAAAATCAACAATATTAAATTATTTAAAAGATAAATACGGATATGAGATTATAGAGACAGACAGGCTTGGACATGAGATTATGGAACCGGGAACAAAAGCATACGACGAGATAGTAAGAACTTTTGGTGACGGTATAATTGATGGTGATAGAAAAATAGACAGAAAAAAGCTTGGAAATATTGTTTTTGGAAATGAAGAAAAGCTTAAAATTCTCAATAAAATTACCCATGAAGCTGTAATAGATGAGATAAAAAATATTATCGACAGAAAAAAGAAAGAGGAAGGCAAGGAGAATTTTATTGTCGAGACTGCCCTTATGTACGAATCCGGATGTGATAGGATGTGCGATAAGGTGTGGTATGTATATGCAAATCGTGACGCAAGAGTAAAAAGACTGATGGAATCAAGGGATTTGTCGGAAGAAAAGATTGAAAATATTATGGCAAGGCAGCTTGATGAGGATGAATTTATGAAAAGAGCAGATGCGTGCATAGATAACAGTGGAGATATTGATAAAACCCATGAACAGCTTGAAAAATTACTGGTGATTTAGACGCTTTTATGATAGTATATATTCAGATATTTACAATATTATGACATCCGGAGGCGGAATGAAAATGACAGAAAATAAGAATGCAGACCGAATGGTCTTTGGACTTGATATAGGAACAAGAAGTATAGTCGGCTCAGTAGGCTATATGGAAAAAAATAAATTTAATGTTGTGGCGCATTACGTTAAGGAACATGAGACTAGAGATATGCTTGACGGACAGATACATGATATAGGACATGTATCAGATTCAATATCCAAGGTGAAGGAAAACTTAGAGGAGCAGCTTGGATTTCAGTTGAAAGATGTATGTATAGCGGCAGCGGGACGTGTTCTTAAAACGGTTACGGTCCATACAGAGTATGAATTTCCGGAAGAGACTACAGTAACCGGTGAACATGTGTACTCACTTGAACTTATGGGTGTTGAGGATGCATATGAAAAAGTTAATGCAGGGCAGCAGGATATAAGATTTTATTCTGTAGGATACACCGTTGTTAAATATTATATAAATGATTATGTCATAGCTAATCCTGAAGGTCATAAGACAAGAAAAATAGCTGCGGATATATTGGCAACATTTTTGCCGGATGATGTTGTTGACGGACTGTATTCAGCAGTTGAAGGTGCAGGTCTCAATGTGGCAAATCTTACATTGGAGCCTATTGCTGCCATCAATATTGCCATACCTGTTGAGTACAGACTTCTGAATATAGCACTTGTGGATGTGGGCGCCGGAACTTCGGATATATCCATAACAAAGGATGGAAGCGTTGTCGCATATGGAATGATTCCAAAAGCAGGTGATGAATTTACTGAGGCAATCGTAAGCCAGTATCTTGTGGATTTTAACACGGCGGAGAAGATAAAGCGTGCATCCATAATGAACAGACAGATTACATTTAAGGATATCATGGGCCTTAAGAAAAAGGTAACGCCAAAGGAAGTAAGAGAAGTATATAAAAGATGTGTTGAAGACATTGCAAGAGAAGTATCTGACAAGATTGTAGAGTTAAATGGTGGCAAGAGTGTAAGTGCTGTGTTTGTAGTCGGCGGTGGAGGTAAAGTATACGGATTTACTGAGGCAATTGCTGAAAATCTTAAGCTTCCGCAGGAGAGGGTTGCCCTTCGTGGAGAGGAAGTTTTAGGCGGCGTTGAATTCAAACAGGAAGGAATAAAGAAAGATCCGTTGCTTGTTACTCCGATTGGAATATGTATGAATTTCTACAACCAGAATAACAATTTCATTATAATTAATATGAATGGTGAGAGGATAAAGCTGTATGACAATGACAGACTTACAGTTGTAGATGCTGCAATGCAGATAGGATTTCCTAATCAGTCACTGTTTGCAAAGAGAGGAAAGGAACTTAACTTTACACTTAACGGAGAACATCGGATGATAAGAGGTGAACTTGGTGAACCTGCCTCAATAACTGTTAATGATAAAGAAGCAAGTATAAATACACCTATTAAAAAGAATGACAGGGTCAAGATTAAGGATTCGACGGAGGGAAAGGCTGCTAAGTGTTATATTGATCAGTTGTCAGAGTATAAGAGTGTATTAAGATTAAATGTCAATGATAATGTTGTTGAGTGTCCCAAAATTGCCGAGGTTAATGGTCAGATAAGAACCGGAGACTATAAGATAAATGATGGTGATGAGATAAAGATTCTTGATTATTATACAGTTGAATGGCTCATGAAATTCATGGATATTGAAATGTTCGATAAGCAGATTTACGTTAATAATGTACAGGCAGATAGTGATGAAAAAATATTTGAAAACTTCACTATAAAAATATTGAAAAAAGAGTATGAATATTCAGATGTAACAGATGATGAGATTCAGATAGATGATATAGAAATGAATGATGAACCGGAGAGACAGGATACCGATGAAACAAATGGAACGGAAGAAGTTCAGGATGTTGAGATACAGCAGATTTCTGAAAGTCCTAAGGATATAGGTACAGTAGATATTAATATACTGGTCAATGGAAAATCTGTTACCCTTAGAGGAAAAAATCAGTATATTTACGTTGATATATTGGATTTTTATGAATTTGATACCCGTGTTGCCGGAGGAAAGAATCTTGTAACAAAAGTAAATGATGTCAGATGTGAATTTGTTACTCCTATAAAAGATGGAGATATTGTGGAAATTTACTGGGAGGACTAGTCAATGAATGAAATGCAGGTTTTATTTGAAATAGAGAAAAAATTTTCAGGTTGTGAGAAAAATATAGCCATATCTATATTTGTTTATTACTTTTTTGTATTTACATTTGGAAGATACAGGAGCTTGCAGGAATTTTTCTTTGCAGTATTAACTATTGCAGTATTGATGATTGATTATTATATAGGAAAGAAAAAGTACTGGAACAGAAGATACGTAATAAGAATCTGCAAACAGGTTGTGCTGTTTACGGCGTCTGTTGCCATGGTGTACAATATCGGCATATATTTATCAGTGACGATTATGACTCTGGTGTATGTCGCAGTGGTGGTGCAATATTTCTTTATTTTTGATATATCGGAGAACTATTACCGTATATCAGCTGTAATTGAAATTACATTGCCGCTTACGCTGGTGACATTTACATATTATATGATGGCAGGCAAATCGAATTTTGAAGTGTTTCTTGTGCTTACATTCATAATCACATGGGTAATTATAATCACTTCCGATTTGAAAGTAATATCTGAAATTACAAACAAGCTGCTTAATGAGATGTTCAGAAGAGAGCGAATAGCCATAAACTCCCATAAGGAATATGAAAATCTTAAGCTGTATCAGGCGAAGCTTGTACATGCAAATGAACAGTTAAGTATACAGAAGTTTCAGATGGAGCAGCTTAATGAAAAAATAAATAATCGTAACAGACAGATGGATTTACAGTATAAGATACTTAAACATATAACGGGAGCATTAGATATTGAAAAACTTATAGAATTTATAGTAAGTGAGATTATAGATAATATAAAAGTTGATTTATGCATTATATGTGAGAGCAAACATGATGAAAATGAAGGAAACAGCTTTCACAATATAAAATATTCGACGGCAGCCAATCTGCATGATGATACTATAGATAAGTTCTCAGAATATATTCAGTCTGAAAAATACGAGGATTTTGCCGGAGAATGTATAGTTGATAACAATATTGAACCGGGAGAATATCCATTTCTTACAGGCTCAAGAATAAATTCAATACTTATTTATCCTATAAATATCTCGGAGAATATAAAAGGTGTTATAGCGGTCGGTGACTGCATTGCAAGATATTTTACAGATACAAATAAGGATTTTTACAAAGGCATAGTTGAGCAGATAATACTCGCAGTAAACAATGCATCAATGTACAGGATGATGCAGGAAATGGCAACAAAGGATCCGCTTACAAGTATATTTAACAGACGACATTTTAATGCCATATTCCCTAAATATGTTGAGGAAGTGTCTAAAAATAATCAGCCGCTTACATTGATTTTGTTTGACATAGACAAATTCAAAAATGTAAATGACCAGTATGGACATCTTTTCGGCGATGAAGTAATTAAGCTGTGTGGAATGATTGGAGGAAAGACTGCCGAGGAGAATGGTGGTGTTGCCGTAAGATATGGAGGAGAAGAGTTTGTTATTGTATTTCCTGATAAAAATGTAGATAAAGTTTATGGTATTGTCGAGAAAATGCATAAGGAGATAAAAGAGTATGAGTTTACATTTGAGGGTAAACCTGTATTTATAAATGTAAGTATAGGAATTGCTTCATATCCGGAGACGTGTACAGACCTTGGAGAACTGCTTAACAGAGCTGACCTTGCCATGTATCATTCAAAGAATACAGGTCGTGGACGTATAACCATAGACAGTCCGAAAAGCAGGGGCGAGGAATAAAATATCCGGCAGGACATATATTATTGATAACTGATTAATGCAGGAAAAAATATGAAGAGAAGCAGAAAGTGGTTTGTTTTTATATTTGTTATAATAAATATGTGGATGGCATTTGGTGTGCTGATGCTTACCTGCAATCTGAACCGGGGAAATAACCGGTTTAAAGATGAGTACAATCTGTTAAAGGATATTAAGTATTTTCCGGTTGCAAAATCAACGGATAAAGATTCTAAATATGTATATTATACAAATTCATGGGGAGATAAAAGATTGTACGGAGGGGAGCGTACGCATGAAGGAATAGATATTATGGCGGAGGATAATATACGGGGGAAGTATCCGGTTGTAAGCATGACGGACGGAGTTGTAGAGAATATCGGGTGGCTTGAACTTGGAGGCTACAGAATCGGCATAAGGAGCAGACATGGAGGGTACTTTTATTATGCACATTTATATTCTTATGCTGATGGAATATCTGAGGGTGATAAAGTGAAAGCCGGAAAGATACTTGGATATATGGGAGATACCGGATATGGAAAAGAAGAAGGGACTTATGGAATGTTTGATGTGCATCTGCATGTGGGAATATATATAAATGACGATGATGGAAATGAAAAAAGTATAAATCCATATCCATATTTAAAATTCGCTGAAAACAAGCTGATAAAATGTCATTATTAATTAAAGATGCAAAATAGCAACTGGTGTATCGGAGAGAGCAAATGATCAGATTAGATAAATTTCTGACAGACATGGGATGTGGAACCAGAAGCATTATAAAAAATCTGGTTCGTAAGGGTAAAGTGTCTGTAAACGGTGAGATTATAAAAAAGCCTGAAATAAAAATAAATGAAGATGAGGATGTTGTATTATTAGACGGAGAAGAGATAAAATATAACAGATATGAATATTTCATGCTCAACAAACCGGATGGGTATGTATCGGCAACTACAGACAGAAATGAGAAAACAGTATTAGATTTACTGAAAGTCGAAGACAGGAGAAAAGATCTGTTTCCGGTAGGGAGACTTGATAAAGATACGGAAGGCCTGCTAGTGATTTCTAATGATGGTGAGATGGCACATAAAATACTTTCGCCAAAAAATCATATAGTGAAGACCTATTATGTGAGAGTAAGTGGAAGAATAGAAAATGAACATATAGATACTTTTGAAAAAGGAATTGATATTGGTGAAAAAAACATAACAAAGCCGGGAATACTTAAAATAATAAAAACCGGTGACATATCGGAGGCCGAACTTACAATATATGAGGGAAAGTTCCATCAGGTAAAGAGAATGTTTGAGGCAGTCGGTATGAAAGTTGTATATCTGAAAAGGATAAAAATGGGGACTCTCGGACTTGATGAAACATTGAAACCGGGCGAATATAGAAGATTAACATTAGAAGAGACAGAGCAGTTGAAAGGATAAATCGATGATTAAAGATTTTTTGCCAGTCAGTCGTAAGGATATGGATAAAAGAGGATGGGATTATGTTGATTTTACATATGTTATTGGTGATGCATATGTTGACCATCCATCGTTTGGACATGCCATAATAAGCAGGGTACTCGAAGCAAACGGGTACAGAGTAGGGATTATAAGCCAGCCGGATTGGAAAGATAAGGACAGTATAAATGTTTTTGGAAGACCACGACTTGGATTTCTCGTTATGGCAGGTAATATGGATTCCATGGTAAATCATTATACGGTATCAAAAAAAAGAAGGGCAACTGATGCATTTACACCGGGTGGGGTGATGGGAAAGAGACCGGATTATGCAACGGTTGTATACTGTAATCTTATAAGGCAGACTTATAAGGATGTGCCGATAATAATCGGAGGAATAGAGGCAAGCCTTAGAAGAATGGGGCATTATGATTATTGGTCTGACAAGGTGAAGAATTCGATATTGGTTGATTCAGGAGCTGATTTACTTTTATACGGAATGGGAGAAAAGTCTGTTGTAGAAGTTGCGGATGCATTAAATTCAGGCATAGAAGTTAAGGATATAACATTTATTGACGGAACTGTTTACAAGACAAAAAGTCCGGATGCGGTATATGATTATATAATGTTGCCGGATATAAATGAAATAAAAAGTGATAAATTAAAATATGCGGAAAGTTTTTATATACAGTATTGCAATACGGACCCGTTTGTTGCAAAACCTTTAGTTGAGAAATATAAGGATACATTGTATATAGTTCAGAATACACCGTCAAAACCATTAACACAGATGGAAATGGATGATATTTATTCATATGATTATATGAGAAATTATCATCCGGATTATGAAAAGGATGGCGGGGTACCTGCCATAAAAGAGGTGAAATACAGTCTTGTAAGCAACAGAGGGTGTTTTGGAGGCTGTAGTTTTTGTGCACTGACATTTCATCAGGGCAGAATTATACAGACAAGGAGTCATGAGTCAATTATAAATGAGGCGAAGCAGATAATAAATGAGCCGGATTTTAAGGGATATATTCATGATGTAGGCGGACCGACAGCAAATTTCAGACATACGTCATGTGAGAAACAGCTTAGTAAGGGTGTGTGTCCGAATAAACAGTGCCTTTTTCCGACACCTTGTAAAAATCTCACGGTTGACCACAAAGATTATCTTACCCTGCTTAGAAAATTAAGAGGGCTTCCGGGTGTAAAAAAAGTGTTTATACGTTCGGGAATAAGGTTTGATTATCTGATGTGCGATAAGGATGATACATTTATGAAAGAAATGGTAGAACATCATATAAGCGGGCAGCTTAAGGTGGCACCTGAACATATATCTGATAATGTACTTGAAAAGATGGGAAAGCCAAAAAGAGAGGTATACGAAAAATTTATTAAAAAGTATAATGACATAAATAAAAAAATGGGGAAAAATCAGTTTGTTGTGCCTTATCTTATGTCATCCCACCCGGGTTCAACTCTTGAGAATGCAGTGGAGCTTGCGGAATATTTAAGGGAATGGGGATATATGCCGGAACAGGTTCAGGATTTTTATCCGACACCGTCTACCATATCAACATGTATGTATTATACGGGGGTTGATCCCCGCACCATGAAAAAGGTATACGTTACAAGAAATCCCCATGAAAAGGCAATGCAGAGAGCATTGATACAGTACCGCAATCCTAAAAATTATGATCTTGTAAAGGAAGCACTCATAAAGACGGGAAGAACTGACCTTATAGGATTTGACAGTAAATGTCTTATAAAACCGAGAAAGATGGGGAATGAAAATCATCAGACAGGCGGAAAATCTAAGGGCAAAATAAGAAATAATCATCACAATAATAAAAACAAAAGAAGGTGAATGAATTGAAAAAGGTAGCTGTTATTACAGGAGCATCATCAGGAATGGGAAGAGAGTTTGCATCCCTTATAGACAGGTCAATGAAAAATATTGATGAGATATGGCTGATTGCGAGAAGGCGAGACAGACTTGAGGAACTGCAGAGTGAATTAAACACTGCATGCATCATAATCGATGAGGACGTGAATACAAATGAGTTTGAAAATAAATATAAAAAGATACTTTCACAGGAAAAACCGGGAGTGAAAATGCTTATAAACTGTGCAGGATATGGGTTAGTAGGAACAGCAGGTACCCATGGCGTTGAGGTTGAGACAGATGTTGTTGAAACAAACTGTGTGGCGCTGACTAAAGTTACTCTTCTCACACTTCCGTATATGGCAAAAAACGGAAGAATTATAAATCTGGCATCATCGGCAGCATTTTTCCCTCAGCCGGGGTTTGCGATATACGCTGCATCCAAATCATATGTATTAAGTTTTTCAAGAGCTTTAAACAGTGAATTAAGAAACAAAAACATATATGTGACGGCGGTGTGTCCGGGGCCGGTGAATACAGAGTTTTTCAATATAGCAGAAAATGGTGTTGAGAGGGCATGGTATAAGGATTTATTTATGAGCCGTGCTAAAGATGTTGTGAGACAGGCATTGAAGGATTCAGTACAGAAAAAAGAAGTTTCGGTATATGGAACATCCATGAAACTTCTCATGTTTGCATCAAAAGTTGTGCCTCACAGCGTCGCACTTGGAGTTATGAAAGTGCTGAATGGAAAGGAAAGAAAATGAGAAAAGAAAAAGGACAGTACGGTTATATTCAGTACAAGAAAATATATCAGTTATTAATGACACTGGGATGTCTTATTCTGGTTATGGGAATATTGTTTGGCGGACTTATGTATTATAAAACCATAAGCAATATTATGACGGTAATAGCTGTTGTCATAGTTATACCTGCTGCAAAGTTTGGCGTGGGTTATATAGTACTTATTCCGTATAAATCCGCAGATGAGTCATTGTATAAAGAGGTCCGGTCTGATAAATATACACTCATGTCAGATTTGGTGATTACTTCGGAGCAGAAGATTATGGGTGTGACATTTGCCGCAATTAAAGCTAAAAGGGTATATTGTTTTATTTCACATAAAAAGACAGATGTGGCCGGCACTGAAAAATATTTAAAGGAAATATTAAATTCAGAATTTCAGGGAGTGGCAGTTAAAGCATTTTCAGATTATGAAAAATTTAAAAATGCGGTGTCAGGACTTGAAGAATTAGAAAGTGATGCAAAGGATAAGAGAATTGGAGAATTGCTTTGTATATATTCTATGTAGAAAAGCGTTGAAACGGAGACAGGAATGAGAGAATTAAATATTGGACCAAATGAGGCGGGGCAGCGCTTTGATAAATATTTATCCAAATATTTAAAGGATGCACCGAAAAGCTTCATATATAAAATGCTCAGAAAGAAAAACATTACAAGAAACGGAAAAAAAGCAGACGGCAGTGAAAAACTTTCAGAAGGTGATATAATTAAAATGTTTATGTCTGATGAGACTATAGATAAATTCATGGGCGTAAATGAAAATGTATTATTAAAAACGCAGGTAAACCTCGATGTAGTGTATGAAGACAGTAACATTATAATAGTAAATAAGCCGGTCGGAATGTTATCGCAGAAAGCTGAAAAAAATGATGTTTCACTTAATGAATGCATAATAGAATATCTTTATGGTAAAAAGAAGGTTACAGATGAAAGTCTTAGAACATTCAGACCGTCAGTGTGTAACAGACTCGACAGAAATACCAGCGGGCTTGTTCTTGCAGGATGTTCATTAACAGGAACACAGACGCTTTCAAAAATGCTTAAGGACAGAACCATTGATAAGTATTATTACTGCATAGTTGACGGAGTTATGACAGACAAAAAGAAAGTATCAGGATATTTAAAAAAGGATGAGAAGACTAATAAGGTAACCGTTACTGCCGAAAAAAAGGAAGGTTCATCATATATAGAAACATATTATGAGCCGGTGAAGAATAATGGTAAATTAACTCTGTTAAGAATCAAGCTTATAACGGGAAAGCCGCATCAGATTCGTGCTCATCTTGCATGGACAGGTCATCCGATAGCAGGTGATTACAAATATGGAAATAAAAAGTTAAATCAATATGTCAAAAACGGATACGGATGTAACTCACAGCTATTACATGCAGGAGAAGTTACATTTCCGGCACTTTCAGGAGAGATGAAAAATCTTTCTAGGATGTGTATAAAGGCAGACGTTCCGGAGACATTTAAAAATGTGATAAAGGGTGAATTTGAATAATGGCGACATGGAACAGCAGAGGCCTTAGAGGCTCAACACTGGAGGATCTGATAAATTTTACAAATGAAACATACAGGGATAAGGGAATCGCACTTATACAAAAGATACCGACACCCATAAAACCGATAAGCATAGACAAGTCAACAAGGCATATAACACTTGCATATTTTGAACAGAAAAGTTCTGTTGATTATATAGGCGTAGTTCAGGGAATACCGGTATGCTTTGATGCGAAGGAATGCAATAAGGACACGTTTGCATTGCAGAATATACATGAACACCAGTACAGGTTTATGGAAGAATATGAAAAACAGAATGCCATATCGTTTATCCTGCTTTTCTTTACGGAGAGAAATGAAATGTATTATGTTCCTTTCAGAGATATAAAAATATTTTATGAAAGAGGTTTAAACGGCGGTAGAAAAAGTATACGGTATGAGGAAATAGATAAGACATATAAGATAGGTTCCACTCCGGGAGCACCGGTTCATTATCTTGAGCAGCTTCAAATGGACCTGACATTTAGAGATTGACTAAAAAGTTATTATAAAGTATAATATACAATCAGTTTAAAGATATATTAATGTGGTAGCACTTTAATGCGATAAAGTAAAATTAACTGCCTCTATAAGAAAAGAAAGGAAGAGGGATAAGAAATAATGGAAAATAAGTTATTACATACACCTGTAGGTGTAAGAGACATATACAATTTAGAATGTGCAAAGAAGATATACATACAGGAGCGCATACACAAGATATTTTTAAGTTACGGTTACAGGGATATACAGACACCTACATTTGAATTTTTTGATATTTTCAGTAAAGAACGCGGAAGTGTTGCTTCAAAGAATATGTATAAATTTTTCGACAGAGAGGGAAATACACTCGTTTTAAGACCGGATATGACACCTCCGGCTGCGAGGGCAGCATCGAAGTATTTTGCTGATGAGGATATGCCGATAAGATTATGTTATCAGGCAAATTCATATATAAATAATTCTGAATATCAGGGAAAATTAAAAGAATTTACACAGCTTGGAGGAGAGCTTATAGGTGATAATACATCGGATGCCGATGCAGAAGTTGTAGCCATGGTTATTGATTCAATGCTGGAGTCCGGATTAAAGGAATTTCAGGTTGAAGTCGGCCAGGTGGATTTCTTCAAGGGACTTGTTGAAGAAAACGGTATCGATGAGGATGCTGAGGACAATTTAAGAACACTTATAGAGAATAAAAATTACTTTGGAATGGAAGAAATAATTTCAGGCATAGACATTCCTGATGAGAAGAAGGAAGTATTCATGAAGTTTTCAGAGCTGTATGGAAGTGTGGAAATGCTTGAGACAGCTAAGAAACTTACAAATAACAAAAAATCATTAAAGGCACTTGAGAGACTTGAAAAATTATATAACATCCTTAAAGCCTACGGATATGATAAATATATTTCATTTGACCTTGGAATGCTTAGCCAGTATCATTATTATACAGGTATAATATTTAAAGCATATACATATGGAACCGGTGATGCCATAGTTACCGGAGGAAGATATGATTCACTTTTAAAACAGTTTGGCAAAAATGCGGCAGCAGTGGGATTTGCAATTAACGCAGACCAGCTTATGGTTGCACTTAACAGACAGAAGATAGATATTCCTGTGGATTATAATAACAAGCTTGTATTATATAGAAGCGAATTACATAAAGAGGCACTTACACTTGCATCAGACATGAGGGGTGATGGCAAAAACGTTATCCTCATGAGAAAGAGAAGCAGTGTGACAGAGGACGGCTACATAGAATATGCAAAGAGAATGGGAGTGGATGAGGTTTATTTTATGCAGACCCAGAAAAAGACAAAGATTGTAAATGTAGCAGATAATACAGTAAGAGAATTGTAATGATGTAGAATTATAGAAAGGCGTGGATTGTAAAAATGAGATATTTAACATTTGCACTGGCCAAAGGAAGGCTTGCAAAAAAATCACTTGAAACATTTGAAAAATTCGGAATAACCTGCGAAGAAATGAAGGATGAAAAAACGAGAAAGCTTATTTTTGTAAATGAAGAGCTTAAGCTTAAATTCTTTCTTGCAAAGGCAGGAGATGTCCCGACTTATGTAGAGTATGGTGCTGCGGATATTGGAATCGTTGGTAAGGACACTATACTTGAAGAGGGACGAAAGCTTTTTGAAGTTGCAGATCTCGGATTTGGAAAATGCAGAATGTGCGTGTGCGGACCGGAGTCGGCAAAGGAACTTTTGAAACATCATGAGATGATAAGAGTTGCCAGCAAATATCCTAACATTGCAAAGGATTATTTCTATAATAAGAAACATCAGACTGTAGAGATAATAAAACTTAACGGTTCAGTTGAACTGGCACCTATAGTAGGCCTTTCAGAGGTAATAGTAGATATAGTTGAAACTGGTTCCACGCTAAAGGAAAATGGCCTTCAGGTTCTTGAGGAAATCTGTCCGTTATCAGCCAGAATGGTTGTAAATCAGGTGAGCATGAAGATGGAGAGCGAAAGAATAAGAAAACTTATCCGTGACCTCAAAGATACACTTAATGAATAGAATGGAGGAAAGACGATGAAGATAACAAAATTAAATGAATCTACAAAGAAAAACATTTTAAATGATCTGCTTAAGAGAAGTCCTAACAACTACGGTGAATTTACAAAGACAGTTGAGGATATTGTAAATAATGTGCGTGAAAATGGAGACAAGGCTGTTTTTGAATACACTAAAAAGTTTGACGGAGTATCATTATCTGCTGATAACATAATTGTCACAGATGAGGAGATACAGGAAGCGTATGCAGAGATTGAAAAGGATGGTCTTGTAGAGGTTATCAGACGTGCAAAGAAGAATATTACTGAATACCATGAAAAGCAGAGACAGTACAGCTGGTTTGACAGTAAGCCGGACGGAAGTATTCTGGGACAGAAGGTTACTGCACTGTCTAAGGCAGGTGTGTATGTTCCGGGAGGAAAGGCAGCATATCCTTCATCTGTTCTTATGAATATCATCCCGGCAAAAGTTGCAGGCGTGGAAAAGATAGTGATGACTACACCACCGGGAAAAGATGGAAAGGTTAATCCGGGAACACTTGTTGCGGCAAAAGAGGCCGGCGTTGATGTTATTTATAAAGTAGGTGGAGCACAGGCTATAGCAGCACTTGCGTTTGGAACTGAGACTATACCTAAGGTTGACAAAATAGTCGGACCTGGTAATATATTTGTTGCACTTGCAAAGAAGGCAGTGTATGGTTTTGTAAGCATTGATTCAATTGCAGGACCTAGTGAGATACTTGTTCTTGCTGACGAGACGGCAAATCCGAGATATGTGGCAGCAGATATGCTTTCACAGGCAGAACATGATGAGATGGCATCTGCAATTCTTGTTACAACAAGTGAAGAACTGGCTTCAAAGGTTGATGAGGAGATAAAAGGATTTGTAAGTGTTCTTTCAAGAAAAGAGATTATACAGAAATCCCTCGATACTTACGGACATATACTTATAGCAGACAACATGGATGATGCTATTGATGCCGTAAATGAAATTGCATCAGAGCATTTGGAAATCGTGACAAAAGATCCGTTTAATACAATGACTAAAGTTAAAAATGCCGGAGCAATATTCCTCGGTGAATACAGTTCAGAACCTCTGGGTGATTATTTTGCAGGTCCTAACCATGTACTTCCTACTAACGGAACGGCAAAATTCTTCTCAGCACTCAGTGTTGATGATTTTATAAAGAAATCAAGTATTATTTCATTTTCAAAAGAAGCACTTGACCCGATGCATGAGGATATTATACAATTTGCTGAGGCAGAGAGACTTACTGCACATGCAAACTCAATCAGAGTTCGTTTTGAAAAATAAGATTTAAATATAGTTTGGAAGGGCGGAGACATAAATGGATAACAAAAAAGTATCTAAGAAGTCAATAAAAAGAAGAGTGGCTGAAGTATCCAGAAAAACAGGTGAGACAGATATTCAGATAAAACTTGATCTGGACGGAACGGGAAAATCAGAAGTTGATACAGGAATAGGTTTTTTTGACCATATGCTTATAAGCTTTGCAAAACACGGGCTTTTTGATCTTACGGTCAAAGTTAAAGGAGACCTTAATGTCGACTGCCATCATACTATAGAAGATACAGGAATAGTTCTGGGACAGGCCATCAAAGAGGCACTTGGTGACAAAAAGCAGATTAAAAGATATGGTTCAGTGATTTTACCGATGGATGAGGCACTTATAATGTGCGCCCTTGATTTGTCAGGCAGACCGTATCTTGTATTTGATGCAGAATTTACCACTGACAGGGTGGGATATTTTGATACTGAGATGGTTAAGGAATTTTTCTATGCCATTACATATACTGCCGGCATGAATCTGCATATAAGACAGATGGCAGGTTCTAATAACCATCATATAATTGAAGGCATGTATAAAGCTTTTGCCAAGGCATTGGACAACGCAACTATTAAAGATGAGAGAATAACAGATCTTTTATCAACAAAAGGTTCTCTTTAATCTAAAACACATGTAATCTTTGTAAATAAAATACGCGAATGGAGATAGAAATGGGATATTTTAAGTTAGTGCCGTATATTCGTCTGAATAACGGAAAAGCTGTAAATGTAGAAAATGCTGATGCCGTTGCATTATGTGAAAAGTTAAATGATAACGGTGCGGATGAAATATATATAGTTGAGGAATCTGCAAATGATAAAGAGCATGACACAAACATAGGTGTAATAAAGCAGATAGCATCTGCTGTAGATGTTCCTTTACTTATAGGCGGAAATATAAAGAGACTTGAGGACGTAAAAAAATATTTGTACGCAGGCGGAGCAATGGCTGTGCTTGATATGTCAAAGGACTCAAATGTTGCACTTATAAAAGCCGCTGCTGAGAGATTCGGAAGTGAAAAGATAGCAATCTATGCAGAAAATGCAGATATAGCCGATTATTCATGGAAAGAAGCAGGAGCTACACTTCTTATTACTAAAAAGCAGGCTGATACATCTATATTGCCGGTACTTACAATAGGAGATGTAAGTGATAAGTCATTAACTGAATTTGCAAAGGATGACAATGCTTACGGTGTTGCACAGGTGATAGAAGGAAATACAGATATAGACTTTATTGATGTAAAGAGCAGTTTAAAAGCTGACGGTGTAAAGGTAAATATGTTTGAGAGCAGCATGTCATTTTCTGAATTTAAGCTTAACAGTGACGGACATATTCCGGTAGTCGTTCAGGATTACAAGACAAATGAGGTGCTGATGGTTGCCTACATGAACGAGGAAGCGTTTAACACAACTATTAAAACGGGACGAATGACATATTACAGCAGAAGCAGACAGGAACTCTGGGTTAAGGGACTTACTTCAGGACATTTCCAGTATGTAAAATCACTGACAATAGACTGTGATAATGATACATTGCTTGCTAAAGTTAAACAGATAGGTGCAGCATGCCATACGGGAAACAGAAGCTGTTTCTTCAATACTCTTGTAAAGAAAGAATATGACGATACAAATCCGTTAGAAGTATTTAATGAAGTATTTGATGTTATATTGGATAGAAAGAAGAATCCGAAAGAGGGTTCATATACGAATTATCTGTTTGATAAGGGTATAGATAAGATATTAAAGAAGGTTGGCGAGGAAGCAACAGAGATAGTTATTGCTGCAAAGAATCCTGATCCTGAAGAAATAATATATGAGATTTCAGATTTTATATATCATGTTATGGTTCTTATGGCAGAAAAAGGTGTGTCATGGGATGAGATTACAAGAGAACTTGCCAGACGTTAGGAAGGTGTAGGATATTTGAGAAAGTTGGCATTGCCGGATGAGATACTTCTGAGTATAGACAAGCCGGAAAGATATATTGGTAATGAAGTAAATATGGTAAGAAAAAATCCGGATGATGTGGATATAAGATTTGCAATGTGTTTCCCGGATGTGTACGAAATAGGAATGTCACATCTGGGAATACAGATATTGTATGATATGTTTAACCGGAGAGATGATGTATACTGTGAACGTGTTTATTCACCATGGCTTGATCTTGATAAGGTGATGAGGGAAAAGGACATTCCTTTATTTGCGATAGAGTCACAGGATAACATAAAGGACTTTGATTTTCTCGGAATAACACTTCAGTATGAAATGTGTTATGCAAATGTTTTGCAGGTTCTTGATCTTAGTAAAATCCCGCTTATTGCATCGGAAAGAAGTGACAGCGATCCTATAGTTATAGGAGGAGGACCGTGTACTTACAATCCGGAACCGTTGGCAGATTTCTTTGATATATTTTATATTGGAGAAGGAGAGAAACAATACTATCGTTTATTTGATATTTATAAAGAACATAAGAAAAAGGGCGGCAGCAGACAGGAATTTCTTGAAAAGGCAGCAGAAATTCCGGGAATGTATGTGCCTGCTTTTTATGATGTAGAATATAATGAAGACGGTACGATAAAAAGTTTTGTTCCAAACAATAGTCATGCACAAAAGAAAATAGTAAAACAGCTTGTTGTTGATATGCAGAGTACAGACCCGGAGGCTGAGTATAATTATTATCCGAGAAAGCCTTTAGTTCCGTTTATCAAAGCTACACAGGACAGAGTTGTTCTTGAGATACAGAGAGGATGTATTCGTGGATGCAGATTTTGTCAGGCGGGAATGGTATACAGACCGGTAAGGGAGAGAAATGTTGAATATCTCAAAAATATGGCTTCTGAAATGCTTAAGAGTACCGGACATGAAGAAATCTCATTAAGTTCACTAAGTTCAAGTGATTACTCTCATTTAGAGGAGATTATAAACTATCTGATAGATGAATTTGGAAAAAAGGGAGTAAATATCTCACTTCCGTCCCTTAGAATAGATGCTTTTTCGTTAGATATTATGAGTAAGGTTCAGGATGTCAGAAAGAGCAGCCTTACATTTGCTCCTGAGGCAGGTTCACAGAGACTTAGAAATGTTATCAATAAGGGACTTACGGAAGAGGTGATACTTAACGGTGCATCTCTTGCATTCAAGGGAGGCTGGAACAGGGTTAAGTTATATTTCATGCTTGGAATTCCGACAGAGACTGAGGAAGACATGAAAGGAATAGCTGAGCTTTGTGAGAAAGTAGCTGAAGTGTACTACGAGATACCAAAGACAGAGAGAAATGGCAAGGTGCAGATTACAGCCAGCTCTTCATTTTTCATACCAAAACCGTTTACACCTTTCCAGTGGGCTCCAATGTGTACAAAAGAGCAGTTTTTGGAGAGAGCAAAAATTGTAAATGGCAGAATGAAAGAAATGCTTAATAAGAAGAGCATACGTTATAACTGGCATGAAGCTGATGTATCGGTTATAGAAGGACTTCTTGCAAGAGGTGACAGAAAGGTTGCTAAAACCGTACGCAGGGCATACGAGCTCGGATGCCTTTATGATGCGTGGAGTGATTCATATGATAATGAAAAATGGCAGCAGGCTATAAAAGATACTGGAATCGACATGGATTTTTACATTACGAGAGAGAGAAGTACGGACGAGCTTCTTCCGTGGGATTTTATAGATATAGGAGTTACAAAAAAATTCTTAAAAAATGAGTGGGAAAATGCCAAAAACGAGACGGTAACACCAAACTGCCGTATGAAATGTAACGGTTGTGGTGCGGCTGTATTTGGAGGAGGTGTCTGTTTTGAAAATTAGGGTAAAGTTTGCCAAAAAAGGATATATGAAATTTATCGGTCATCTTGATACTATGAGATATTTTCAAAAAGCAATGCGCAGGGCTGATGTTGACATGATGTATTCAGAAGGATTTAATCCACATCAGAAAATGTCATTTGCAGCACCTCTTGGTGTAGGACTTACGAGTAGTGGCGAATATATGGATATAGAGGTACACTCAACAGACTGTTCAGAGGTGATGGTAAAGAGGCTTAATGAACAGATGGTAGAGGGAATGGAAGTCATAAGCTACAGACAGCTTCCGGATGACAGCAAAAATGCCATGTCAATAGTTGCAGCAGCAGATTACAATATAAAATTCAGGGAAGGTTTAAAACCTGATATTGATTTAAGGGATGCCTTTGAAAAATACGTGTCACAGCCGGAAATAAATGTTTTGAAAAAAACAAAAAAGAGTGAAAAAGAGATAGATATCCGTCCCTGCATATATGAAGCAAAGGCAGATGATGACAGCGTTTTTCTTAAACTTGCATCTTCAAGCGGAGATTATTTAAAGCCTGAACTTGTAATGGACGGGTTTTACAAATATATTGGTATGGAGATGCCGAAGTTTGCGTTAGAAATAGAACGGCTTGAAGTGTATGCCGGAAGTGTTGAGGAAGGCTTTGTTACACTTGAAGATTTAGGACGTGAAATATAATATGAGTAGAAAAATTATTATAACAGGATGGGACAGGTTTATACTCACGGGACTTCATGATGGCAGACAGTTTGTTGATCTTGACATATATGATACGGAGAAAAATTCGGAACTTGGAAACATATATGTCGGCAGGGTTATTGATATAGTGAAAAATATTAACGCTGCATTTATAGAGTATTCTGACGGTAAAAAAGGATATTATTCCATAGCAGATAATAGGAAACCAATATTTTTAAATAAAAAAAATACTGATAAAATGTGTCAGGGAGATAAAGTGCTTGTGAGGCTTTCCAAAGAAGCCGTAAAAACAAAGTTTCCGGTACTTACTTCAAAACTTGAGTTTGCCGGAAAATTTGCAGTGCTTACATACGGTGACAGAAGAATCTGCTTTTCGGGAAAATTTATTGATAAGGACAGAAAAGAAAGCCTTACAAGAGCCATAAAGGAACAGTATTCAGGTGATTTCGGGTTTATTATAAGAACTAATGCAAATGAAGCAAATGATGAAGAAATACTTGCAGAAATGGCTCAGTTGGTAGTACAATACAAAAATGTTGAAAAGAAGGCATTTTTTATGGTACCGGGAAGTGTGATGTATACACCTCCAAAGTCATATCAGGTATATGTAAGAGATTTGAACAGGGACTCTGTTGATGAAATAGTCACTGACAGTGAACAGATATATTATGAACTTACATGTGTATGTGATAAAGAAAAACTAAGGCTTTATGATGATGAGATGCTTCCGCTTATAAAATTATACAGTATGGAAAGCCTGATGGAGAGTTTAAAAAGAGAAAAGGTGTGGCTTGATTCAGGAGCGTATCTTGTTATCCAGCATACCGAGGCACTGTCGGTTATAGATGTAAATACAGGGAAATGTATAAAAGGAAAGTCTGATTCAAAGGTGTTTTACAAAGTTAATGTGGAATCAGCCATAGAGATTGCCAGACAGTTACGTCTTCGCAACATGTCAGGCATAATTGTTGTTGATTTTATAAATATGAATGACAAGGAATTAGACAGGGAGTTACTTGAGGAGTTAAAACGAGAGGTGTCAAAAGACCGGATTAAAACGACCGTTGTGGATATGACGGAACTTGGACTTGTGGAGATAACCAGAAAGAAACAAAAGCCGCCGGTTCATGAACTTCATATATAAGGATAGAGGAAAACATTAATGAAAGAAATATTTTTTTGCAAAAGTAAAGTTATATTTACGTTAATATATCTGTGTATAGCAATTGGTGCTGTTGTATTTGTAAATAATGATGCGTTCCTATACAAAAAAACGGTAGCAGAAGTTCAGAAATCAAAAATAACAGACAGATATATTCAGAAAAGTCAGAATATGAAAAAGGAAAAATATTACACACAGACACTGACAGTGAAAATTCTGAATGGTAAATTTAAAGGAAAAAAAGCTTATGTCACAAACAGCTATACAAAGTCAGAGGTTAAAACTGTAAGATACGAGAAAAAAGACAGAGTATTTGTATCCATTGCAGAAAATAACGGTGATCTGGTAGGAAAGGTTACGGGATTTAAGAGTGATTTTGCCGTTTTACTGGTTATTCTTATATTTATATATGCAATGATTATAGTAGCAGGGCTTAGAGGTATTTTATTTGTACTGGCTTCTGTGGTGAATGTGGGACTTCTGTATGCAGGACTTGATTTGTACGCGGGCGGCATGGATATAATGTACATATGTTATGCAATGATATTCCTTTTTACCATAGTTTCGCTTGTATGCATAAGCGGATTAAAAAAATCTATGGCAATATCAATAACTTCTGTATTTATTGTTGTGGCAGTCGTTGGAATAATATATAAAATCGTTCTTGCATGTACTGAAGCTCCGGATTATATAATGATGGAGTACGTCTCAGGACCGAATGATTTAAACCGCCTGTTTTTTATGGAGATATTAGCAGGATGTCTTGGGGCGGTGATGGATGTTGCGGTATCGGTTTCAGAGACGGCATGTGTGTTGAAAAATAATACACCTGACATGCCGGTAAAGACGTTTATTAATTCAATGCGTGAGCTTGGACGTGATATTACAGGTACAATGGTAAATATACTGTTTTACTCATATTTTTGCGGAACAGTTCCAATGATACTGGTTCAGATGAAAAATAAATATAAATTTAATTATATATGCAGATTTGATTTACCGTTTGAACTCACAAGATTCCTGATTGGTTCTATAGGTATAGTAATCACAATACCGGTTACGGCAGTTGTGGCATGGTTTGTTCTGTATAGGATGAAAGCAATGAAATTGCATAGTAGTAGAAATGAGGATTAGTATGAATTTTGTTTTATTTTTAATATTTATAGTTCTTATTATTGCCATAGGTGGAGACAGAGGTGTAATGTCACTTGTGGCACTTCTGGGAAATGTCATAGTGTTTTTTTCAAGTGTATACATAATGAAGTACAATGACCCGTACAAGCTGGTTTTGTTTGATATCGTGTTTATGTGTCTTCTGACCTTAATATATCAGAATGGCGTGAACATAAAGACTATGTCATCTTTAGTGTCTGTTGTTATAGTGGCAGTGGTGCTTATGTATATCTCAAAATATATAGGACATCTTGGAAATATGGGTGGATACAATGAATTTGAGATGTATGAGGATACATTGATGAATCTGTCCGTAAATATTAAGATAAATCTGCCGGATGTGGCGGTAGCAATGCTGGTTCTAGGTGTAACGGGAGCGCTTATAGACATTGCGGTGGCTGTTACAAGTTCTGTCTACGAGGTTTGGAAAAACAATACTGAAAATGATGAAAAAACACTTATCACAACCGGAATGCATCTTGGAAAAAGCATACTCGGTTCTACGATAAACACATTGTGGTTTGCATGTGTAGGTGAGTTTTTACTTATGTTTTTGTTATTCAGAAGATATGAATATTCGTTTGTATCACTTATTAATTCAAAGGCATTTTTTGATATCATTGCAAATATAATGTTAAGTGCCACAGGGTGTTGTGCTGTTGTGCCGGTTGCAGCCTATGTATTTACAAAAATGACTAAGTGGGACAGATTTGCAAAACATGAAACTGAATCAACAGAGGAAAATATATAGAATAAGTTATAAAATGAAATCCTTTTGTATATACTATATCAGTATATACAGGAGGATTTTTTATGGAAAATTATAATCTGTACAAGGACATAGCTGAAAGGACAAATGGGGAAATATACATAGGAGTTGTGGGACCGGTGAGAACCGGCAAGTCAACATTTATAAAAAGATTTATGGATATTCTTGTACTTCCTGAGATGAAAGATGAGGCTGCAAAGGAACGTACAAGGGATGAAATGCCACAGAGTGCCGCAGGCAAAATGATAATGACTACAGAGCCAAAATTCATTCCAAAGGATGCGGCTGTCATACCATTGCCTGATAAAAGTGAGGTACAGATAAGACTTATAGACTGTGTGGGATACATGACAAACGGTGCAACAGGTCATATAGAAAATGAAACTGAACGGATGGTAAAGACGCCTTGGTTTGAAAATGAGATTCCGTTTACAAAGGCTGCGGAGATTGGTACATATAAGGTTATAAATGAACATTCCAGTATAGGATTTGTTGTTACAACTGACGGCTCATTTGGTGAGATTGAGAGGGAAAACTACGAAAAGCCTGAGGAGGAGACCATAAGACAGCTTAAAAAAATAGGAAAACCGTTTGTGGTGCTTCTTAATTCATCAAAACCATATTCGGAGGAGACTAAAAATCTTGCAAAGCAGATTGAGACAAAAAACAATGTTACCGTATTTCCGGTAAACTGCCAGCAGCTTAAAAAGGATGATATTTTAAATATTCTCACTACGATTTTAAATGAGTTTCCTGTAAGCAGAACAGAATTTTATATGCCTAAATGGGTAGAAATGTTAAGCAGTGAACACTGGCTTAAAAAAGAAATAATACAGAACATAAAAGATATAATGCCAAAGCTTAAATGTATGAGGGATGTCACATCGGAAGTGTTTGAAAATGCATGTAAATATGTAAAAAATTATAAACTTGAGGAGAAAAATCTGTCAGACGGAGTTGTAAAGGTGATAATAAATATTGTGGAGGATTATTATTATCAGGTTTTAAGTGAACTTACGGGAACGGATATACCTGATGAGTACAGACTTATAACATGTTTAAAGGAGTTTTCGGGCTTAAAAGACAGTTATGCAAAGGTAAAAAATGCTATGGAAGAGGTCAGGATGAGAGGATATGGGGTAGTTACTCCGGAGAGGAAGGAAATAACTCTTGCAGAACCGGAGATAATTAAAACAGGGAATAAATACGGTGTGAAGATAAAGGCAGAGGCACCGTCGGTTCATATGATAAAGGCTAATATATTAACGGAGATAGCACCTATAGTGGGAAGTGAACAGCAGGCAAAGGATCTCATAGAGTTTATAAATGAAAACAGCAAATCAAAAGAGGACGGAATATGGGAAACGAATATATTTGGAAAATCGATAGAGCAGATTGTTGAAGATGGAATAAATACAAAGATATCGAGACTTTCAGACGAGACACAGGAAAAATTACAAAATACATTACAGAAGATAACGAACGAGAGTAACGGTGGCGTAATCTGCATCATTATATAATTGTTCGTTCACAACAGAAAAAAAATATGGTAATATTATATTTGGTTGCGAAACACCATGATAACAGCCACACATGTGTGTTTCGCAATTAATTTATAATATTATGACGGAGGTATAAAGTGGAAGCAAAAGCATATATTATTTTTGTCGCCGCAGCATTTGTTATATTTGCGTATACAGCTATAACTTCAAAGAAAAACGCTGTTGCGAGAATGAAAAGAAAAATCAGGGAGCAGTGGGGAAAATATTCAGAGAGAGAATATGACCAGAAAGAATATGATAAAATATGTTATTATTATTTGAAAAAGGCAGGCAGGCTTAATGATGACAGCCGCATTATAGATGATATAACCTGGAATGATCTTGATATGGATTCGATTTTCATGGCGATGAATACCACATGGTCATCAGCTGGTGAAGAATATCTGTATAAAATGTTGAGAATGCCGGAACAGAGTGAAGAAAAATTAAAAGAAAATGACAGACTGGTAAATTTTTTCAGAGATAACGAGGAAGTAAGAAATAAAATTCAGGAAATTTTTTATTCCATGGGAAGAACAAAATCCATTTCCCTTATGGAGTTTGTGGACAGGCTATATGATGTGGAGGAAAAGAGTAATGCAAAGGATTATATACTTGACATTTTGTTATTATTATCCATTGTATCATTTGCCTTCAGTCCGGTTTTCGGAATAATTGCATTTGTTGTAATGATTTCGGTAAACGTGTTTACTTATTACAGCAGAAAAGCAGAGATAGAGAGCTATTTTATATGTTTCAGATATCTTGTGTATATGCAGGAATGTGCAGAGAAATTGGTGAAACTTGATATAAAGGAATTATCAGATTACAATGACAAACTTATAAATGCAGGCAAAAAACTTATGCCCGTAAGAAAAGGTGCATTTTTACTCTCATCCGGTGTAAATGGTTCAGCATCTGAGATGGTAATGGAATATTTAAGAATGATAACACATGTCGATCTGATAAAATTCAACTCTATGCTGAAAACAGTGAAAAAATCCGGTGATGATATAGAAGAAATGTTTTCAGTGCTTGGTAAAACAGAGGCAATGATAGCTGTTGCATCATTCAGGGAAAGTCTTTCATATTACTGTATTCCTGAGTTTGAAACTGACAGTGATAAGACTGTTATGGATTTTACGGATATATATCATCCACTTATCAGTGAACCGGTTGTAAATTCAATGTGCGAGGAAAAAAGTGTGCTTATAACAGGTTCTAATGCTTCAGGAAAATCCACATTTTTAAAGACGGTGGCCATAAACAGTATTCTTGCGCAGACTATATATACATGTACAGCCAAAAAATTCAGAACATGTTTTTACAGTATTTATTCTTCAATGGCATTAAGAGATAATCTTATGGGACAGGAGAGTTATTATATAGTCGAGATAAAATCATTAAAGAGGGTTATAGACAGCATAACAGACGGAAATAAAGTTTTGTGTTTTGTGGATGAGGTTTTAAGAGGAACAAATACCATAGAGAGAATAGCCGCATCGTCGAAAATCCTTGAAAGCATGGCAGATAAGGGTGCGATGTGTTTTGCGGCTACTCATGACGTTGAGCTTACCCATATACTGGAAAAAATATATGCAAATTATCATTTTCAGGAGGAAGTCAAGGAAGATGATATTATATTTAATTATAAATTGTACAGTGGACGGGCAGTGTCAAGAAATGCCATAAAATTGTTAGGAGTAATGGGATACGATAAAAAGATTGTAACTGACGCTGAAAAAGCGGCTGAAAGTTTCATTGCAACGGGAACATGGTAAAAATCCATTGAACATATATTAAATTTGTGTTAAAATAACATGATTAGTAAAAGAGTATGTAAGAAACGGAGGAAATAAAAATGTCACAGAATGTTTATGACGTTTTAGTTGAGCGTGGATATATAAAACAGCTTACCCACGAAAAAGAAATAAAAGAATTATTAGAGAATGAGAAAATAACATTTTATATCGGCTTTGATCCTACGGCAGACAGCCTTCATGTAGGACATTTCATAGCCATGATGTTTATGAGATATATGCAGCAGTACGGACACAGACCTATAGCTCTTATCGGCGGAGGAACAGCCATGATAGGCGATCCTAGCGGTAAGAATGATATGCGTAAGATGATGACTAAAGAGACAATTCAGCATAATGTTGACTCTATAAAAAAACAGATGGAAAAATTCATCGATTTCAGTGATGGTAAGGCACTTATCGTAAATAATGCCGACTGGCTGATGGATTTGAATTATGTTGATTTCTTAAGAGAAGTAGGAGTTCATTTCTCTGTAAACAGAATGCTTACGGCAGAGTGCTTTAAGCAGAGAATGGAAAAAGGACTTACATTTCTTGAATTTAACTATATGCTCATGCAGGGATACGATTTCTATGTTCTTAATAAAAAGTACGGTTGTAAGATGGAGCTTGGCGGTGATGACCAGTGGTCAAACATGATTGCAGGTGTTGAACTTGTCCGCAGAAAGGAACAGAAGGAAGCGTATGCGATGACCTGTACACTTCTTACAAACAGTCAGGGACAGAAGATGGGAAAAACTGTTGGAGGAGCATTATGGCTTGATCCTGATAAGACTTCACCATATGATTTCTACCAGTATTGGAGAAATGTAGACGATGCAGATGTAGAAAAGTGTCTGTCACTTCTCACATTTGTACCTATGGATGAGGTTAGAAGACTCGGTGCATTAGAAGGTGCTGAAATAAATAAGGCAAAAGAAGTTCTTGCTTATGAGGTTACAAAGATTGTTCACGGTGAAGAGGAGGCAGCTAAGGCACAGGAAGCTGCAAGAGCCGTGTTTGCCAGTGGCGGTAAGAGTGAGAATATGCCTACATTTGAAATTGATGCGGCAGAATTTGAATCAAAGGATATTCTGGCATTACTTGTAGATACAAATCTTGCAAAGAACCGTTCAGAGGCAAGAAGACTTGTTATCCAGGGTGGTGTATCTGCAAATGATGTAAAGGTAACAGAGATTGATAAGAAATTTACTGCAGATGATTTAGATGATGAAAATGCACTTGTTCTTAAAAAGGGAAAGAAAGGTTTCCATCAGATTAAAGTAAAATAATAGATAGGAGCGATGAAGTATGACATTATTACAGGCAGTTATATGGTATCCGGTAGTTTTTATTTTAATGATATTAGTTATAGTAAGTGCAGTGTTTACAGGAAAGAAACTTCGTGATAAGAAAGATGCAAAGAATGCAAACAGTGCAGAGAATGCAGATTAAATGAAAGGAACAGACAACGATGCAGAAGTATGGAGTTAATGAATTAAGAAGAATGTTTTTGGAATTCTTTGAAAGCAAAGGTCATTTAAAAATGAACAGCTTTTCACTGGTTCCCCACAATGATAACAGTTTATTGCTGATAAATTCAGGAATGGCACCTTTAAAGCCTTATTTTACAGGGCAGGAGATTCCGCCAAGAAGAAGAGTGACAACATGTCAGAAATGTATTCGTACAGGAGATATAGAGAATATAGGTAAAACAGCACGTCACGGTACATTTTTTGAAATGCTTGGTAATTTTTCATTTGGTGATTACTTTAAGACAGAGGCAATTCACTGGTCATGGGAATTTCTTACAGAGGTTGTAGGACTCGATGCAGATAGACTGTATCCTTCTGTATATCAGGATGATGATGAGGCATTTGAAATCTGGAATAAAGAGATAGGTATTGCAGAGGACAGAATATTCAGATTTGGAAAAGAAGATAATTTCTGGGAGCATGGAGCAGGACCTTGCGGACCATGTTCAGAGATTTATTATGACAGAGGCGAGAAGTACGGATGTGGAAAGCCGGGATGTACTGTAGGATGCGAATGTGACAGATATATGGAAATATGGAACAACGTATTTACACAGTTTGAGAATGACGGCAAGGGAAATTATACAGAACTTGTTCAGAAAAACATTGATACAGGAATGGGACTTGAGCGTCTTGCAAGTGTAGTTCAGGACGTTGATTCTATTTTTGATGTTGATACTGTATGTGCACTTAGAAATAAAGTTTGTGAATTTGCAGGAACAACATATCAGACAGATGACAAAAAGGATGTATCAATCCGTATAGTTACGGATCATATAAGATCGGCAACATTTATGATATCAGATGGAATCATGCCTTCAAATGAAGGAAGAGGATATGTTTTAAGAAGACTTATAAGACGTGCGGCTCGTCACGGAAAATTACTTGGTATTGACGGAAAATTCCTTGCAAAACTCAGTGAAACTGTTATAGAGGGTTCAAAGGACGGATATCCGGAACTTGATGAGAAGAAAGATATGATATTTACTGTTCTTACTGAGGAAGAAAATAAATTCAGCAAGACTATTGACCAGGGACTTAGTATTCTGGCTGACATGGAAAAAGAAATGAATGAAAAAGGAAGCAGCCAGTTATCGGGAGAGAATGCATTTAAGCTTTATGATACATATGGATTCCCATATGATCTTACAATGGAAATTCTCGAAGAAAAGGGAATGACAATTGACGAAGAAGGCTTTAAGGCAGCAATGAATGCACAGAAAGAGAAAGCAAGAAATGCCCGTAAAGTGACAAACTATATGGGAGCTGATGTTACTGTATATGAGTCAATTGATCCGTCAATAACAACAGAGTTCGTAGGATACGACAGATTAGAGGCAGACAGTAAGATAACAGTACTCACTACTGAAACAGAACTTACACAGGCGTTGGCAGATGGTGATGTAGGAACAATAATTGTGGAACAGACACCGTTCTATGCAAGCATGGGTGGTCAGGAAGCTGATACAGGTATAATATATACAGACAGTGCAGAATTTAAAGTACTTGATACTATAAAACTTCTTGGCGGTAAAGTCGGACATGTCGGAAAAGTAACAAAGGGTATGTTCAAAGTAGGAGATACGGTAACACTTAAAGTTGATGCTGATGTGAGAAGTGCTACAGCAAAGAACCACAGTGCTACACATCTTCTTCAGAAGGCATTAAGAGAAATTCTCGGAACACATGTTGAGCAGGCAGGTTCCCTTGTAAATAAAGATCATTTAAGATTTGACTTTACACATTTTCAGGCTATGACAGATGAAGAAATTAAAGCCGTTGAAAATATTGTAAATGAAAAAATTGCTGAAACTATACCGGTAGTAACTGATATTATGACAATCGAAGAGGCAAGAAAGACAGGTGCCATGGCATTATTCGGCGAGAAGTACGGAGAAAAGGTACGAGTTGTATCGATGGGAGACTTCTCAAAGGAATTCTGTGGTGGAACACATGTTTCAAATACAAGTGTGATTTCGCAGTTTAAGATTATATCTGAGTCAGGTGTAGCGGCAGGAGTCAGAAGAATAGATGCCCTCACAGGAAAAGCTGTTACGGAATATTATAATAAGCTTGAAAAAGAGCTTGAAGATGCAGCAAAGGCAGCCAAGGCAGAACCACAGAAACTTACTCTTAAGATACAGTCATTATATGACGAGATTAAGAGCCTGAAGAGTGAGAATGAAAGTCTTAAAAAGAAACTTGCCAACAACTCGCTCGGTGATGTAATGAATCAGGTTAAAGAGGTCAAGGGCATAAAACTTCTTGCTTCAAAGATTGCCGATATGGATATGAACGGATTACGTGATCTGGGTGACAGCCTCAAAGATAAGATTGGAAGCGGTGTTATCGTTTTGGCGGCAGAGAATGACGGAAAGGTTAATCTTGTTGTAATGGCAACTGATGATGTTATATCTAAGGGAGCACACGCAGGAAATCTCGTAAAAGCCATAGCACCTGTTGTAGGCGGTGGCGGTGGCGGCCGTCCAAATATGGCTCAGGCAGGCGGTAAGAATCCGGCAGGAATAGATGATGCGTTAAAGAAAGCAGAAGAAGTACTTGCAGAGCAGGTATAGATATATTAAAAAGAGGGGAGATAAATAAAAAATAGGCTTGACGTATGAAGAAAATATGATATAATATTCTCTAGTGCAAAAAAAATACCCAAACAGTTGTATTATGCACATTCCACAACTGGAGGGAGGTTAGGTGTGAGACTATGTCGAATGTAATCGTTAAAGAAAACGAGTCTTTAGATAGTGCTTTACGCAGATTCAAAAGAAACTGTGCTAAGGCAGGCATTCAGCAGGAAATTCGTAAAAGAGAACATTACGAAAAGCCAAGCGTGAAGCGTAAGAAAAAGTCTGAAGCAGCAAGAAAACGTAAATATAATTAATGTGCTAAAGGAGATACCGCAAGGTATCTCTTTTTTAAGTTTGACTTATGGGCATTTGGAATATATAATAGACACTATGGTATTTAAAGGAGGAAATGACAAAATGGATAAAATCATATTGACCGGAGACAGACCTACAGGAAGACTTCATGTAGGCCATTATGTAGGTTCTCTGAAAAGAAGAGTAGAATTACAGAATTCCGGAGATTATAAAAAGATATTTATAATGATAGCTGATGCACAGGCGCTAACAGATAATGCTGATAACCCTGAAAAGGTAAGACAGAATATTATAGAGGTTGCACTTGATTACTTATCATGCGGACTTGATCCTGCAAAATCAAATATACTTATACAGTCGCAGATATCTGAGCTGTGTGAATTATCATTTTATTATATGAACCTTGTTACTGTGTCAAGACTTCAGAGAAATCCGACAGTTAAGTCTGAGATTCAGATGAGAAATTTTGAGGCAAGTATTCCAGTTGGATTTTTCACATATCCTATAAGTCAGGCGGCTGACATAACAGCATTTAAAGCCACAACAGTGCCGGTAGGAGATGACCAGCTCCCTATGATTGAACAGACACGAGAGATAGTGAGAAAATTTAACTCAGTATATGGAGAGGCACTTGTGGAGCCGGATGCACTTCTGCCACAGAATAAAGCATGTATGAGACTTCCGGGAACTGATGGAAAGGCTAAAATGAGCAAATCCCTTGGAAACTGTATATATCTTTCGGATACACCTGATGAGGTAAAAAAGAAGATTATGAGCATGTTTACTGATCCGAACCATATACAGGTAAGTGATCCGGGAAAAGTCGACGGCAATCCGGTATTCATATATCTTGATGCTTTTTGTAAGGATGAACATTTCGAGAGATACTGTCCTGATTATGCATGTCTTGATGAAATGAAAGAACATTATAAGAGAGGCGGACTGGGTGACGTAAAGGTTAAAAAATTCCTTAACAACGTAATTCAGGAAGAACTTGAACCTATAAGAAACAGACGTAAGGAATTAGAAAAAGATATTCCGGCAGTATATGAGATACTTAAAAAGGGAAGTGAGACAGCAAGAGAGGTTGCTGCAAATACACTTGCCGAAGTGAAATCAAAAATGAAAATAAACTATTTTGATGATGTGGAACTTATTAATTCACAGGCTGAAAAATATAAAGATGTTGAGGGGTAAAAGTCCCTATAGGGATTAGCCAATACACATATTGTGTTCGGCTGGTGCGTAGCACCCTTTTGCCCCCAACATCATATAAAATATATGATTTAAACCTCACAGACAGGTAAAGTAAAATCTGTCTGTGAGGTTTATTTTATATATCAATATCCTTTTTTAATATAAAGAAATATGTGCCTGAGAAAAACAAAACTGATGTAATCACACAGCAAAACATTAACATATATAGTCCGTTAAAACGTAACAGTGTACACAAAGCGTCAGATAGAAATTCAGAAATAAATATAAGCAGCACCGGAAGAATAATGGCATCTGCCATGTGCAAATCGGGGTGAACATAGCACAAAAGGTTTTTGTACTGTGTCAGACACAATATGAACTGGCTTACCAAAATTCCACACAGGTATGCCGAAATACCGAGGGGCGGGACGGCAAATATTGTAAATATAATACGGATGGCTATGGACAAAATATTAAATAAAAAGGTTGCGGTTGTATGTCCGAGTCCGTTCAGTATGCTTGATAATGTTGTATTGAGATAAAGAAACGGACAAAGCCATGCAAGGATGATAAGATAATATCCCGATGTTTTGTTATTAAAAATGATTAATCCTATGTCATTTCCGTAATTATAGAATATTCCGGTACAGAATATTCCGAGTATCAGGCTTATCATTATGGTTTTTTCTGATGAGAATTTAATTTTTTCAGTATTATTTCCGGCATCGGCTTTGGCAATGGCAGGCAGAAGCAGAGTTGACATGGCATTGGTTATTGTTGCGGGAAACATTATAAAAGGCAGTGCCATGCCGGTAAGAATTCCGTATATACTTAAGGCATCAGATGATGACATGCCGGATTTTCTGAGAAAAAATGGCAGAAGTATTGCCTCAGCACTTTGAAATACACTTAAAAGGAGTCTGTTTGAGGTGAGGGGAATCGAACCTCCGGCTATATTTTTAATGATTGATATGTCAGGTTTATGTATTCTGGTTACATTAAGTGTGTACATGCAGTATGCGGATGAGACAAGTTCACCGGCAACCGCACCTATTACGGCACTTTCGGGACTGAAAACTTCGCCGTTACGGCATAGTATTATCCACACGCAGTATGTGGCAAGTACTCTTGCAATCTGTTCGAGAAATTGTGAAAATGCCGGTATTCCGGCTTTGTTAATACCATAATAATATCCGCATATACAACTATGAATAGAAGAAAAAGGTATTGAATATGATAGATATTGAAGAGGGACTGTACATCTTTTTTCAGAGAGTAATACGGAGGAAATAAAACCGGCATTCTTATATAATGTGACGGCAGTTAATACGGAAAGAATAAATGATAAAATCATACCACATTTTAAAATGGTTCTGGGAGAGGTTTCATTTGAGACAACACTTGCAGCCACCTGTTGGGAAATAACGGTCTGGATTCCGGCAGCACAGAATGCATAGCAGAGTCCCTGAATCGGGAAAATGAGCTGATATATGCCTATTCCGTCGGCTCCCAGTGTGCGCGATAAAAATATTCTGAAGAAGAACCCTATTATTCTCGCTGCTATGCCGGCAAGAACCAGTATAAAAGTACCTTTGATAAATGAACTTTTTTTGTTCATGTCAATCCTCCCATCATAAAAACTGTTTTATAGCAAAATTCATATTTAGAATTGCTATCGGGTTTCAAAAACAAAAGTTTATCATAATATATTCTTAAGATATAAAAAAGATAACCGGTAATGGGGGTAAAAGGAATGGAGAAGCTTATATATTTGGATAATGCAGCAACGACAAAGATATATTCAGATGTACTGAGAGAAATGTTGCCATATTTTTCTAAGATATATAGCAATCCTTCAGGAATATATGAATTTTCTTCAAAGGCCAGAGAGGCAACAGAGTTGGCACGTAGTAGGATTGCGAAATTAATCAATGCGGATGCAGATGAAATATATTTTACTTCCGGAGGAACTGAAGCAGATAACTGGGCTTTAAAATGTGCTGCTAAGGCAAACAGAAAAAAGGGAAAACATATTGTAACGACAAAAATAGAACATCACGCAGTGTTAAATACATGCCGGTCACTGGAAAATGAGGGATATGAAGTGACATATCTTGAGGTCGATAAAGACGGGATGGTGAATCCCGAGTATGTAATGGATGTTGTAAAAAAAGGAACTATAATTATTTCGGTGATGGCTGCAAATAACGAAGTTGGAACTATACAGAATATAGCCCAGATAGGCAGAATTGCAAGGGCAAATAATGTTTTGTTTCATACAGATGCAGTTCAGGCGTTTGGACAAATACCTATAGACGTTAAAAAAATGAACATAGATATGTTAAGTGCCAGTGCCCATAAGCTGCATGGTCCAAAAGGGGTAGGATGCCTTTATATAAATAAAAATGTGGGAATAGAACCTTTCATGCATGGCGGTTCCCAGGAAAAAAAGTTGCGTGCAGGCACACTGAATGTACCGGGAATTGTGGGATTTGGTAAGGCGGCAGATATTGCCTTAAATAAAATGGATGAAAAAATAAAAAAAGAAACAGAGTTAAGAGATTATCTGATAAACGGAATGATGGAAAATGTGCCGGAGTGCACTCTTAACGGACATAAGACAATGAGACTTCCAAATAACACGAATTTCTGTTTTAAACACATTGAAGGAGAATCATTAGTTATAATTCTCGATACGATGGGAATATGCTGTTCAAGCGGTTCGGCATGCAGCGCAGGGTCAAAGAACCCGAGTCATGTTCTTGTGGCAATGGGGCAGACTGATGACGATGCACATGGGGCACTAAGGCTTACTTTATCAGAAAATACGACAATCGAGGAACTCGATTATACAATAGCGGCGGTAAAGAAGTCGGTAAACGGTTTAAGAACAATGTCATCTTAATATATTCATAAATCCAAATTGACAAAATAATCTGATTTGATATAATTAATTCAAAAGAAAATTGATTGCACCCGGCAGTTGGAATCGGAAGTAAAACTGTCGGGGCTATTTATATATAATGTGACAGCAGAATGGAGTGATGGATAGTGTTCGGGATCGGAATTACAGACATGAAAACATTTCTTGATGTATATCCACATTTCCAGTTCAGGTTTCTTCTTGTTGTAGTTTTATTTGTAATATTTCTTATTGTTGTGATGAAACTCAGAGAGAAAGAATATATTAAAATGGTTACGGGTAAGGATTCTGTGACCGGACTTATGAATTGGGAAAAATTCAAAGAAAATGTACGTGAAGTTATATCGAAAAGTTCAGAAAAAAATTATGCACTGATACAGTTTGACGTTGATAAATTTAAGGTAATTAACGATATGTACGGAATAGACGGCGGAAACAGTACACTGAGAGGAATCGCCGGAGAACTTGTAGGTCTTATTGATAAAAATGAGCTGGCAACAAGGTTTTATGCAGATGTGTTCTGTGTGCTGATTTCGTATAGAAATGACGATGAGATTACCGGATTTATCAATACATTAAGTGAACGGATAAAGAACGGTGTGGCAGCCGGAAATGTATCACTTATATTCGGAATATACAAGATAGAAGAGGAAGATTTATCCGTTGATCTTATGGTTGACAGATCTGGATTTGCAAGAAACAGTGTAAAGGGAAACAGCGTTATAAGATATTCTTTCTTTGACGGAAGAATGCTTGATAAGGTTTTAAAAGAGAAAAATATAGAGAACAATATGCAGTCTGCACTGGATGCTGGAGAATTTGAAGCGTATCTCCAGCCACAGTATTCGGTTAAGACTGAGAGGATAGTTTCGGCGGAGGCTCTTGTGAGATGGCATGACCCTATAAGAAAACTCATTCCTCCGGGTGAATACATAGAACTGTTTGAGAGAAATAACTTTATAACAAAACTTGATGTGTATGTGTGGAAACAGGTATTTAAAATAATAACCAAATGGATTGAACAGGGAAGAGAACCCTATCCTGTATCAATAAACGTATCTCCGGTACACTTTAGAAACCGTACGATTATAGATGAGATAACAGATGTGATAAATGAGTACAATATCCCTCTCAAATATATTGAACTGGAAATAACAGAGAGTGTTCTTTTAGATGATTTGCAGTATGCAATTGATACGATGGAAGAGCTGCATAATCTTGGTTTCAGGATTGCGATGGATGACTTTGGTTCGGGATATTCATCTCTTAATATTTTGAATAAACTGTCATTAGATGTTTTAAAACTTGACAAGGAATTTTTAAATGATGCATCCAATTCCGAAAAAGGAAAAATAGTTATAAATGATATTATAACCATGGCAAAACATCTGAATATGGAGGTTATCTGTGAAGGAGTAGAGACAAGGGAACAGGTCGAGTATTTGCAGACTACTGAATGCGATAAGATTCAGGGATATTATTATGCAAAGCCGATGTCATTAATTAACTTTGAAAAGGAGTATTATTGATATGAAAAATGTGAGGAAATTTTTAAAGAAAATCAATATGAAATTTGTACTCCTGTTTATGATTATTATATTTGTTTCTGTATCTTTCAGTTACTACAAGGAAAATATAGAGACAGTCGTTAATAATAATACATCAGAACTGTTACAGCAGATTATAGATGAGGGAACAGATTTTATAAGCATAAAAGTAGATGATTCATTTAGCAAGATGGAAGCTATGGCATCATTTATAGGTCAGTATGACGATATACAGTGCAAAGAAGTGTTAGATGCCCTTTCTGCACAAAATGAGAATGACCTTCTTATGTTCAGCGGAGTAATTAAGCTTGACGGTTCGGGAGTAACCATAAACGGAGAAACATTTCAGGCGGATTTTCAGGACTGGTACTTTGAGGAGGCACTAAGTGGTGAAAGAAGTATATCGGGAGTATTAAAATCTGATTCGCTTAATGGAGAGTACATTATTCTTGCAGTTCCGATATCACAAAACGGAAGTATCACAGGAGTTCTTCAGTGTGCCTATGATATAAAAATGTTTACGGGACTTATAGGTGAGACCACCATAGGTAAAAAAGGTACTACATTTATAGCACAGAGTGATGGCACGCTTGTTTCACGTCCCGATGCCATAGGTAAATATACGAATCTTTTTGACCTGTTAGACAGTTTTAGCAATGACAAGGCAAGGATAGAAAAACTTAAAAAGCAGATACAGAAGAATGAATCAGATATTTTAACATTCAACACGGGAAAATATAAGAGATATGTCTGCTATTCAACTATTCCGTCAACGGAGTGGCATGCAGTATCAATAGTATCTGCAAGTGAAATAGAGGATGTTACGGATAAAATAACAAGATATGCGTTGATTTTAAGTGTTGGCATTACGGTGGTATTTACCATTTACATAGCTTACTGGTTTATTGTCAATTATATAAACGGTAAAAGGATGCATATGAAGGAACAGAGGTATCATATCGTTGCAAATCAGTCAGACAGTATAGTGTTTGAGTGCAACTGGATTGATAAGACTGTTTATCACACGCATAAGTGGGAAGAAAAATTCGGCTATCCTCCTGTGACGGAAAATTATCTGGAAAATATGATTGAACAGGGAATAGTTTATGATGAAGATAAAGACAGATTTCTTGGAATATTCAAGCGGCTTGAGGAAGACGGTTCAGAATATGAAGAGGATTTTGTAAGAATAAATAATGCAGATAAAAAGCCTGTTCAGTGTAAGATAAGGGCAACTGCCATAAGAAACAGAAAAAATAAGATAATCAGGGTTGTAGGTAAAGTTCTTGAGATTAAGAATTTCTCTGAAGATAATAAAAATCAGGTATGATTATAAAAACCTCCAAAAGTCAGAATTGATTCGGACTTTTGGAGGTTTTTCTTACAATGGTATAAACTGAGGTTTTCTGTTTTTAAAAACAGTATAGTATTTGAATCCACATTCTTTTAATACCGCTTCGGCTTTGTCAAAATCAGCACCGATTCTGTCGGTGGTATGAGCGTCTGAACCTACGGTAATTATCTCACCGCCAAGTTCCTTATAGCGTTTTATTATGTCAGGAGAAGGGTTTGGAGCATTTAAGCCGGCGGCATATCCTCCGGTGTTTATTTCTATTCCTTTACCTGAAGCTATAAGTCTTTTTAATATTTCATCTATCATATCTGAGTAGTCAGAATAATAAAATTTCTGGTCTTTATACGGTGTGTAGCGTATTACATAATCTAAATGTCCGTAAACATCAAAATTGTGACATGTTTCCAGACATTCAAGTATAGAAGTAAAGTACTCCGTATAGGCCTCTTTGTTCGTACGGGTGTCAAAAAAGGATTTATAATACGGGTCCATACCGTTTACAATATGTGAAGAACCTATTATGAAGTCAAAATCGTGACGGTTTATTTTCTCGTCAAGCCTTTTTGCAAGATGAGGTTCAAGTCCGGTTTCAATACCGATTCTTATATCTAACCGGTCTGAATAATTTTCCCGTAAAATGTTAATATTATCATAATAGCTGTCAACATCAAGATCAAAGTCACAGTCAGGCTCAGGATAATCAAGGTCAAGATGGTCTGTAAAACAGATACAGTTCATCCCTTTTGATATCGCTGTGGATATTATTTCATCGGGATCCGCCTCAGAATCGCCGGAAAATTTTGAGTGCATATGAAAATCAGATATCATAAAGTGTCACCTCCGCGCATTTTTTATTTATAATAATTCATGTTATGAATATTGTCAATTTGTTTGATTTAAAGGGGGGAATGGTAATTTTAGACGAAAAAAAAATTAATGTATTTAAAAATTTGGTAAAAATGTTCTTGATATTTTTGGAATAATTCGGTAGAATATTGCGTAGGTTGAGTTTTGCGTAGACAACTATGACAAAAATTTAACAATCTTACAAAATTATTATTTATTTTTAGGAGGAATTAAAATCATGGCAGTAAGAGTAGCAATCAATGGTTTTGGACGTATCGGTCGTCTTGCATTCAGACAGATGTTTGGTGCTGAAGGATATGAAGTAGTAGCTATCAACGATTTAACAAGCCCTAAGATGTTAGCACACTTATTAAAGTATGACTCATCACAGGGAAAATATGAATTAGCTGATAAGGTTTCAGCTGGTGAAGATTCAATCACAGTTGATGGTAAAGAGATTAAGATCTACGCTTTCCCAGATGCAAACAACTGCCCATGGGGTGACTTAAAGGTTGACGTTGTATTAGAGTGTTCAGGATTCTATACATCTAAGGAAAAAGCACAGGCTCATATCAATGCAGGTGCAAGAAAAGTTGTTATCTCAGCTCCAGCTGGAAACGACCTTCCTACAATCGTTTACAACACAAACCATGAGACATTAAAAGCTGATGATACAATCATCTCAGCAGCTTCATGTACAACTAACTGCTTAGCACCTATGGCTGATGCACTTAACAAGTATGCAGCTATCCAGTCTGGTATTATGGTAACAATCCATGCTTACACAGGTGATCAGATGACACTTGACGGACCACAGAGAAAAGGTGATTTAAGAAGATCTAGAGCAGCAGCAGTTAATATCGTTCCTAACTCAACAGGAGCAGCTAAAGCTATCGGTTTAGTTATTCCAGAGCTAAACGGAAAATTAATCGGATCTGCACAGCGTGTACCAACTCCTACAGGATCAACAACAATCCTTACAGCAGTTGTTAAGAAAGCTGACGTTACAGTTGAAGGAATCAATGCAGCTATGAAGGCAGCAGCTAACGAGTCATTCGGATACAACGAAGACGAAATCGTATCTAGCGATATCGTTGGAATGAGATTTGGTTCATTATTCGATGCTACACAGACAATGGTTAGCAAGATTTCTGATGACCTTTATGAGGTTCAGGTTGTTTCTTGGTATGATAACGAGAACAGCTACACAAGCCAGATGGTTAGAACAATCAAATACTTCTCAGAGTTAGCTTAATTCTCAGATTTTATAAATCGAAATATTAAGAACTACGGGAATATTCAGGTCCGGCCTTGTTTGGGCCGGACCTTTTATAATTTTATTTGCTAAATAAGCGGAATGGAGGCAATAATGTTAAACAAGAAATCAGTTGATGACATTAATGTTAAAGGACAGAGAGTATTAGTACGTTGTGATTTTAACGTACCTTTAGATGAAAATCTTAATATCACAGACGAGAACCGTCTTGTAGCAGCACTTCCTACAATCAAGAAACTTATTTCTGATGGTGGAAAGGTTATTCTTTGCTCACACTTAGGTAAGCCAAAGGGAGAGCCAAAGCCTGAGTTATCTTTAGCACCGGTTGCTAAGAGACTTACAGAGTTATTAGGTCAGGAAGTTAAATTTGCAGCTGACAATGAAGTAGTAGGACCAAATGCAAAAGCAGCTGTTGAGGCTATGAAAGATGGCGATGTTGTATTGCTTGAGAATACACGTTACAGAGCAGAAGAGACAAAGAACGGAGAAGAGTTCAGCAAAGAACTTGCTTCACTTTGTGATGTATTCGTTAACGATGCATTCGGTACAGCTCACAGAGCTCACTGCTCAAATGTTGGTGTTACAAAATTTGTTGATACAGCAGTAGTTGGATACTTAATGCAGAAAGAAATCGATTTCCTTGGAAATGCAGTAAATAATCCTGTAAGACCTTTCGTTGCAATTCTTGGTGGTGCAAAGGTTTCTTCAAAGATTCCTGTTATTGAGAACCTCTTAGACAAGGTTGATACATTAATCATCGGTGGTGGTATGGCATATACATTCATGGCAGCACATGGTGAAGAAGTAGGAAAATCACTTCTTGAGGAAGATTACAAGCAGTATGCACTTGACATGGAGAAGAAAGCAGCAGATAAGGGTGTTAAATTATTAATCCCTATCGATACAGTAGTAGCTGATGACTTCTCAAATGATGCAAATTACAAAGAAGTTGGTCGTGGAGACATCCCTGCAGACATGGAAGGTCTTGATATAGGACCAAAGACAAGAAAATTATTTGCAGACGCAATCAAGGGTGCTAAGACAGTAGTATGGAACGGACCAATGGGATGTTTCGAGATGCCTAACTTTGCAAAGGGTACAATTGCAATCGCTGAAGCTTTAGCAGAACTTGAAGATGCTACAACTATTATCGGTGGTGGTGATTCAGCAGCAGCTGTAAACAACCTTGGATATGGTGACAAGATGACACATATCTCAACAGGTGGTGGAGCATCACTTGAATTCCTTGAAGGAAAAGAATTACCGGGTGTTGCAGCAGCAAACGATAAATAAATAATAAATTCAAAAGGAGAATTTGTCTTATGCGTAAGAAAATTATAGCAGGCAACTGGAAAATGAATAAAACTCCAAGTGAGGCAGTTGCTCTTGTAAATGAATTAAAACCTTTAGTTGCAAATGATGATGTTGACGTAGTATTCTGCGTACCGGCTATAGACATTATTCCTGTTATAGAAGCTACAAAAGGAACAAATATCCAGGTTGGTGCTGAAAATATGTACTTCGAGGAAAGTGGCGCTTATACAGGTGAGATTTCACCTGCAATGCTCACAGACGTTGGAGTTAAATATGTAATCATCGGACATTCAGAGAGAAGAGAGTACTTCGCTGAAACAGACGAAACAGTAAATAAGAAAGTATTAAAAGCTTTTGAACATGGTATTACTCCTATCGTTTGCTGTGGAGAGACATTAACACAGAGAGAACAGGGAATTACTATTGACTGGATTCGTCAGCAGATTAAGGTTGCATTCTTAAATGTTACAGCAGATCAGGCTAAGACAGCAGTCATCGCATATGAGCCAATTTGGGCAATCGGTACAGGTAAGACAGCTACATCTGACCAGGCTGAGGAAGTATGCGGAGCTATTCGTAAGTGCATAGCAGAAATCTATGATGATGCTACAGCAGCAGAAATCCGTATACAGTACGGCGGATCTGTAGGAGCTGCAAATGCAGCAGAGTTGTTCGCAAAACCTGATATTGACGGTGGATTAGTAGGAGGAGCTTCCTTAAAGGCTGATTTTGGTAAGATTGTTAATTACAATAAATAATATAAGTTAAATTTAAGGGCTATCTGGTCAGTAGAGATACTGATGAGGTGGCTCTTTTTGATTTGCCATCTATACACACATATGCTATAATTTAAGAAATATTAAAGAATTGGATTGGTTGTCAGCATGAAATATAAAAAAGTTGTAAATGGAACTTTTGTTGAACGTATAAACAGGTTCATTGCACTGGTGAAAATAGACAATGTGATAGAAAAAGTACATGTGAAGAATACAGGAAGATGCAGAGAACTGCTGATTCAGGGAGCAATGGTGAGTCTGGAACAATCCGATAATCCGGACAGAAAAACAAAATATGATTTAATATCAGTTTACAAAAATGAAATCGGATGGGTAAATATTGACAGTCAGGCTCCTAATAAGGCAGTAAAGGAATGGCTTGATTCGAAAGAGTATGACATTGTCCGGCCGGAGTATACATATGGTAAATCTCGTATAGATTTTTACATGGAAAGAGAAAATAAAAAATACCTGATGGAAGTTAAAGGATGTACGTTGGAGAAGAATGGCATTGGTTATTTTCCGGATGCACCGACTGAGCGTGGTGTTAAGCATTTAAGAGAACTGATACAGGCACAGCACGCAGGATATGAATGTTCCATTGCATTTGTTATTCAAATGAACGGAATAAATGAGGTACGTCCAAATATTGAGACACATCCTGAATTTGGAAAAGTCTTATCGGATGCCAAAGCAGAAGGAGTAAAGGTCTTCTTTATGACATGTAAAGTGACATGTGATACTTTGGAAGTCACAGGGCAGATAGAAAATGAACAGATATAAGGAGAAAAAATAAAAATGGAAATTGAACATATATTGTATTCACTTATAAAGGTGGCTTCACACAAGGAAGAAAAAGGATATTTCTTTGATCCGGATATTACAATAGGCATTATATTTGGTGAACTTGAGCCGCCTTATACAAGTGAAAGAGTAAGTGCTATAGAAAATCTTTTTTCAGAAACGGGAATACATTTTCGTGCGACAAAATACATTCGTGAAGAAATGTGGAGCAAGTTCAGACTTAATGTGTGCAATAATCTGCCGCAGGCAATTTTAGGAGCCGGAGTAGGATGCTATAGTGACAGTGCTCATATGAAAGCTATAAGTGACGGCTTAAAATATGAATTGGAAAACATAGCAGCGGCTAAGGGAATTGATATGGGCAAATCAGATGAGTCATCAGGACGTGGAAGCGCAGTACCACCTTCGGCACGTTATTCAACATTACAGGATCTGGATGCCGGCAGACATACAGAGATTGATATGTTTTCGGGAGCACTGATTAAAATGGGAAAAGAACTTGGGATACCGACACCTTATAATGAGTACACTCACCATATGATTAAGGCTATGGAAGAAAAAAATGATGGAGTTTTTAATTATGACTGATACATGAGCCTGTTAAACAGATAAAATCAGCATATCCGTAAAGGAGGAGGTAAGAAGTGGACAGAAAATATATAAAGTACATGGTTATAGTGTGTATGGCAGTGGCTGTGTTTATAATACTTATATATAGTCTGAAACCTGACAAAAAGGCAGATAATAATATAGAAGAAATCAGGTCAGAAAAAACTACAAAAGAATCCGTTACAACTGAAGAACAGGCAGAATCTGTTATGGAGACAGTAACGGAATCTGTTACAGAGTCTGAGAGTGAAATATCAACAGAAGAGGCAACAACTGCTGAACAGACTATTGATAACAATAACAACGAAACAGAAGAAACAGCTGTACCACATGGAGAGCCTGCCACAGAAATTTTGGGAGCGGCAGGAACCGGTATATTATATAATAATTATGACGGAGCATCGCTTATTGCAATAGATGCAGGACATCAGCTTAGTGGAAACAGTGATACGGAGCCTATAGGTCCTGGGGCAGCTCAGTCAAAACCTAAGGTAGCATCAGGAACTCACGGAAACTGGAGCGGACTGAATGAATATGAACTTACACTTATGGTGTCGATGAAATTAAAGGATGCATTATTAAATGCAGGGTATAATGTAGTTATGATAAGGGAAACAAATGATGTGGACATTAGTAATGCCGAGCGTGCAGAGATAGCTAACAGTTATAATGCGGATGCATTTTTAAGGATTCATGCAAATGGTATGGATGATACTTCAGTAAGCGGAGTGCTTACAATGTGTCAGACTGCATCAAATCCATATTGTGGAGAATACTATACAAGCAGCAGAAGACTTTCGGATGATATTGTAAATGCCATATCAGGTGCGACGGGAGCAAAGAACAGGGGAGTATTAGAATCGGATACCATGAGCGGAATTAACTGGTGTAGTGTACCGGTGACAATAATTGAGATGGGATTCATGACAAATGAGACAGAGGATACTCTTATGGCAACAGAGGATTATCAGAATAAAATAGTTGAGGGAATAGTGAGTGGAGTTAATCAGTATATTGCGGGTAATTGATAAGCTTTTTTATAAACTTAATTGACGCGAATATCGAATAATGGTATATTATATGTGAATTTTGACAAGTAAACAAAATATAAAGGAGACATAGATATGAGTAAGAAACCAACAGTATTAATGATTCTTGATGGTTATGGATTGAATGACAGGACAGAAGGCAATGCGGTTGCACTTGCAAAAACACCTGTTATGGATAAACTTATGAAAGAATATCCGTTTGTTAAAGGATATGCAAGCGGAATGGCAGTAGGACTTCCTGACGGACAGATGGGTAACTCCGAAGTAGGACACCTTAACATGGGTGCAGGAAGAATTGTATATCAGGAACTTACAAGAATTACAAAATCTATTCAGGATGGAGATTTCTTTGAAAATGAAGGATTAATGACAGCTATTAATAATGTCAAGGCAAATAATTCTGCACTTCATCTTTTCGGTTTATTATCAGACGGAGGAGTTCACAGTCATAATACACATTTATACGGACTTCTTGAGATGGCAAAGAAGAATGGCATTGATAAAGTATATGTACATGCATTCTTAGATGGTAGAGATACAGCACCGACATCAGGTAAAGGTTTTATGCAGGAACTTTGTGATAAAATGCAGGAAATCGGTGTAGGACAGGTTGCAACTGTATCAGGACGTTATTATGCCATGGACAGAGATAATAACTGGGACAGAATAGAAAAGGCATATGATGCCATAACAAAGGGCGAGGGTGATAAAGCATCAGACCCTGTTCAGGCTATTGCAGATTCATATGCAAAAGATGTTAATGACGAATTTGTTGTACCTGTTGTTATCGAGAATGACGGAAAGCCTGTAGCTACTGTAAATGATAAGGATTCGATTATATTCTTTAATTTCAGACCGGACAGAGCAAGACAGATGACAAGAGCATTCTGTATTGATGACTTTGACGGATTCAACAGAGGAGCAAGAAAAGATGTAACATTCGTATGCTTTACAGAGTATGATGTTACTATTCCTAATAAAGAGATTGCATTTAAGAAGGTATCTATTACAAACACATTTGGTGAATTTATTGCAAATAACGGAATGAAACAGGCGAGAATAGCAGAGACAGAGAAATATGCTCATGTAACCTTCTTCTTTAACGGTGGTGTCGAGGAACCGAACGCTAATGAGGACAGAATACTTGTAAATTCTCCTAAATATGTTCCGACATATGATAAGAAGCCGAGAATGAGTGCTTATACAGTTTGTGATAAATTGTGTGAAGCAATTACAGGTGGCGAATATGATGTTATTATCTGTAATTTTGCAAACCCTGATATGGTAGGACATACAGGTGTTGTAGAGGCAGCAATAAATGCCATTGAGGTTATAGACCAGTGCGTTGGTGAAGTTGTAGAATTTATTAAACAGGTTGACGGACAGTTATTTATCTGTGCTGATCATGGTAATGCAGAGCAGCTTATTGATTATGAGACAGGCGGAAGTTATACAGCACATACAACAAATCCTGTTCCTTTTATTCTTGTAAATGCAGATCCGGCATACAAGCTTCGTGAAGGTGGATGCCTTGCTGATATTGCACCTACACTTATTGAACTTATGGGAATGGAACAGCCTGAGGAGATGACAGGAAAATCTCTTCTTGTAAAATAAATAATTAGCATAAATTGAACTTAAACAGGTCATACTTATTTTGTGATATTACATTATTTTATCTAAAATAAGGAGGCCTGTTTTTATGTATAAATATTGCGAAATTATTGATGTACATGGAAGAGAAGTACTTGATTCCAGAGGAAATCCCACTGTGGAGGCAGAAGTTATAATTGATGGCGGATATTGTGGGAGTGCGTGTGTTCCGTCAGGAGCTTCTACAGGAAGATTCGAGGCAGTAGAACTGAGGGATGACAAAAAGAGATATAATGGTAAAGGTGTTGAGAAGGCCGTTTTAAATGTGAATATGGAGCTTGCAGAATCTATTATACATGAGAATGCACTTAACCAGTTTCAGATAGACAGAATGTTAATCGAGGCTGATGGAACTTCAAATAAGGAGCATCTTGGTGCAAATGCCGTGCTCGGTGTTTCAATGGCAGTAGCACATGCGGCAGCAAAGGCAATGGACATTCCATTATACAGATATCTTGGAGGGGTGTCGGCAAGAAGACTGCCGGTGCCAATGATGAATATTATAAACGGAGGGGCACATTCTGATAATTCGATTGACTGTCAGGAATTTATGATATTGCCTATGGGAGCATCATGTTTTAGAGAGGGATTAAGGTGGTGTGCTGAGGTATATCAGGTATTAAAGGAACTGTTAAAGAAAAACGGAATGTCTGTCTCTGTAGGAGATGAAGGTGGATTTGCGCCTAATCTTTCAGGCGAGGAAGAGGCACTTGAATATATAATAAAGGCAATTGAGAGTGCCGGATATACTGCCGGCAGGGGAAAAGATTTTATGATATCGCTTGACGTGGCGGCATCAGAGTGGAAAAGTGATGTAAAAGGAAGATATGTACTGCCAAAACAGAATACAACATTTGAAACGGATGAATTAATAGAAATATGGTCAAACATGTGTGATAAATATCCTATTTTTTCGATTGAGGACCCGTTAGACGAGGAGGACTGGGATGGCTGGAAAAAAATCACACAAAAACTCGGAAGTAAAATCAGGCTTGTTGGTGACGATTTGTTTGTAACGAATACTAAAAGGCTGAAAAAAGGAATAAAAGAAAGATCAGGCAATGCAATTCTTATAAAGCCGAATCAGATAGGAACGGTTATGGAGACCTTTAAGGCTGTGCAGATGGCACAGAGACATGGATTTGTTGGGATAATGTCACACCGTTCGGGAGAAACAGAGGATACGACCATAGCGGATATGGCGGTGGCATTAAATACAGGGTATATAAAAACAGGTGCTCCATGCAGAGGTGAAAGGACTGCCAAATACAACAGACTTCTCAGGATAGAGGAGGAACTAGGAGACATGGCAGTATACGGTACAGGAAAGTAAATATACAGTAAAATATGCACACGCAGACCCGGATAAGGAGTTCTGCGTGTATTAAAAATAAATAATTTACATATTTTCCTTGCCTATGGCTTAAATGTGTGCTATACTTTAACACGTTAAAGGAACAAAGAATAAAAAGTAATAAACGGAGGACAACATGGGACAGAAAGGTGATTTATTAACTGTTAGAGAAGACGTGAGAGTATTGGATGCCACTATAAGAGATGGTGGACTTGTAAATGATTTTTATTTTTCAGATGAATTCGTTAAGGCACTTTATGAAATGAACGTAAAGGCCGGTGTTGATTATATGGAATTAGGATATAAGGCTTCAAAGGATCAGTTTGATGTAAATAAATTTGGTAAGTGGAAGTTCTGTAATGATGATGATATCAGAGCAATAGTCGGAGAAAATGATACAAAACTTAAATTATCCATTATGGCAGATGTAGGAAGATGTGATTATAAGGAAGATATACATTCAAGGGATGAAAGTCCGCTTGACATGATAAGAGTTGCTACATATATCAATACAATTCCTGAGGCACTTTCTATGATAGAGGATGCTTATAACAAAGGTTACGAGACTACATGTAACATTATGGCTATTTCAAATGCACAGGAAGCTGATGTGAAGAAAGCACTTGAGATGCTTGGAAAATCTCCGGTTGATGCAATTTACATTGTAGACAGCTATGGTTCATTATATCCGGAACAGATAAGAAGAATAAGTGATTTATATTTAGAAGAAACTGAAAAATACGGTAAAAAGATTGGAATTCATGCGCATAACAATCAGCAGTGTGCCTTTGCAAATACTATAGAGTCACTTGCACAGGGTGTAAGTTTCCTTGATGCCACAGTATGCGGAATGGGTCGTGGAGCAGGTAACTGTGCTCTTGAAGCACTTGTAGGATTCCTTAAAAATCCGGAATACAGACTTGATCCGATTCTTAGATTTATGGAAAAATACATGGTAGAGACAAGAAAGAAATCTGTATGGGGATATGATATTCCTTATCTTCTTACAGGTCTTACAGATCAGCACCCGCGTACAGCAATTGCAGCAGTAAAAGAGGGAGATACAAAGTATCTTGATTTTTACAATATGATTCTTGAGAGAGATTAATAACATATGGCGGTTTGTGACGGAGATGATACAAACCGCTTTTTTTTATGCGTTCCCTGTGATATACTTTTATAAAAACAAAAGCGGGTGAATGGAAAATGTCAGAGGACAGAGACGAAGTAGAAGAATTGTTAAATAAGATTATTGATAAAGATTTTGTATCTGCTACAATTAGCGGAAAACGGGCAAAATCGTATGAAACTGACAAGGTTAAATTAAGATTAATATCAGTAAAAGATAAATATTTAATACAGATAACGGAATTTACGGGTACAAAAGTTTTTCATAAAAATGTAGAATTTCCGGATGCAGTCCGGTATATAACCGAAAATATAACGGGTAATTTCAGACAGTGCCAGATTGATACCAAAACCAACAGTTACAGTATAATATCAAGTAAAAAAGGAAAAATTAATGTAAAAGCAAGAAAGCAGGATAAAGTGACAGGCAATGTAAATGTATCGCATAACAAGAAAAAGAATTATTTACTGCCGGAAGGCGAACAGGTAGACTTTCTTGTTGAACTCGGCGTAATGAATAATGAGGGGTATGTTATCAAGGCTAAATATGACAAGTTCAGACAGATAAACAGATTTATAGAATTTGTTGAAGATGTTGTAAAAAAACTTCCGGCAAAGAGAGAGGTTAAAATAATTGATTTCGGATGTGGAAAGTCATATCTTACATTTGCATTATATTATTATCTTAAGGTAAAAAAGCAGATGGATGTTAATATTACGGGACTTGACCTTAAGGCAGACGTAATAGAAAAATGTAATAATCTTGCCAAGAAGCTTGGCTATGAAAAGCTGGAATTTTTAAATGGAGATATAGCGAACTATGAGGGAACGGACAGCGTTGACATGGTTGTTACACTACATGCTTGTGATACTGCCACGGATTATGCACTGGCAAAGGCCGTAAAGTGGAATGCAAGAGTTATAATGTCTGTTCCGTGCTGCCAGCATGAGATTAACAGACAGATAAAAAATGATTTATTAAATCCTGTTTTAAAATACGGAATATTAAAGGAAAGAATGTCGGCACTTATAACAGACGGTATCAGGGCGGGATTGCTTGAAGAGAATGGTTATGACACGCAGATACTTGAATTTATTGATATGGAGCATACCCCTAAGAATCTTCTGATAAGGGCAGTGAGGAGAAATCTATCAATTGGCATGAAAGAAGGAAAAACAGTATCTGACAGAGAAAAAAATTCAGCCGGTTTAATTGAAATGATGAATGAACTTCATGTGACACCTACACTTGCCGGTCTGTTGAATGATGATTTAAAATAAGACTTGCTATATGTATATGAATGTGGTACAATATATCTGTTGTTTTTTAAAAAAATATAGAACATGTATCTTATAGGAGGTGTAATTGTGATTAAAACAATTTTGACAATAGTTTTCGTTATTATCGGACTTATTCTTACAGTTATTGTATTAATGCAGGAGAGTAAATCTGCAGGTCTTACAGGAGCTATCAGTGGAGTTGCTGATACATATTGGGGCAAGAATAAGGGACGTTCGATGGAAGGTGCTTTAGAGAAGGCAACTAAGATTCTTGCAGTACTTTTCCTTGTGATAGCGATCGTACTTAATTGCAAATTCTTATAAGATTGGGAATATAGCAGTTCTGAATTATCAGAGCTGCTTTTTTTATGCAACGGACAAAATGAACCACAATGCTTTTATGATGGAAAAATTTATCAACCTGAATTTGATTTTAATTGTATAAAGAAATCTTAATCCGTAAATCATTTTTATTATGAAACGATAAGACGGAGGAAATGTAAAATGGCACTTTATAAGGTTGAAATATGTGGTGTTAACACATCAAAACTCCCACTACTGAAAAATGAGGAAAAAGAACAATTATGGGACAGAATTGATAATGGTGATACAGCAGCAAGAGAAACATTTATAAAGGGCAACTTAAGACTTGTTCTGAGCATTATACAGAGATTTTCCAATAGTAATGAAAACGTTGATGATTTATTTCAGATTGGCTGTATAGGACTTATGAAAGCTATTGATAATTTTGACCGTACCCTTAATGTGAAATTCTCAACATATGCGGTTCCGATGATAATAGGTGAAATCAGAAGGTATTTAAGAGATAACAATTCAATACGAGTAAGCCGTTCTCTCAGGGATACAGCATATAAGGCAATATATGCAAAGGAGAACTTTGTAAGAAAAAATCAGAAAGAACCTACAGTAACTGAAATTGCCAGTGAAATAGGTATAGCAAAAGAAGAAGTTGTATATGCTCTTGATGCCATACAGAGTCCGGTGTCATTATATGAACCCGTTTATTCGGAGGGAGGAGACACACTATATGTTATGGATCAGATTAGCGATAAGAAGAGCAGGGAAGATAACTGGGTTCAGAATCTGGCATTGAGTGATGCCATAAAACGACTGCCTGAACGTGAAAAAAATATTATAGAGCTTCGTTTTTATAAAGGCAGAACACAGATGGAAGTTGCGGATGAGATAGGAATATCGCAGGCACAGGTGAGCAGACTTGAAAAAAATGCATTAAAAAGTATGAAAAATTATCTGTCATAATATACTGTAAAAAAAGGATTGCTTTTCATGAGAATATATGATTTAAAGCAAAAGGAAGTAATAAACGAATGTGACTGTAAACGGCTGGGATATGTAAATGACATTATATTTAATGAATGTACAGGGTGCATAGAAGCGATAGTTGTACCGGGACCGGGAAAGATATGTGGAGTTTTTGGACGTGATACAGAGTACATTATACCATTTAAATGCATATGTCAGATAGGTGATGATATTGTTCTTGTGAATGTGTGTGTTGAAGAGGTTCTAAAAAAATGTAAGTATTAGCTTGACCAAAATATAAATTCAAATTATAATCCTCATTAGAAAATATGCATAAGCATTGAATTATAATATATGGAGGAAAAGTAAATGAAATGTCCGTTTTGTGGTCAGGAAGATACAAAGGTTATAGATTCAAGACCGGCTGATGACAACTGTTCAATCAGACGAAGAAGACAGTGTGAAAAGTGCAAAAAAAGGTTTACAACATATGAGAAAATAGAAACAATACCGTTGGTAGTAATCAAAAAAGATAATACAAGAGAACCGTATGACCGGTCGAAAATAGAGGCAGGAATATTCAGGTCCTGCCATAAACGGCCGGTTTCGGTTGAAGAAATAAATAAGCTTATAGACGAAATTGAAAATGAAATATTTAATCTGGAGCAGAGAGAAGTAAAAAGTTCTGATATAGGTGAGATAGTTATGGACAAGCTGAAGAATTTTGAAGCCGTTGCATATGTGAGGTTTGCATCTGTATATAGAGAATTTAAGGATGTAAACACATTTATGGATGAGCTGAAAAAACTTTTAGATAAATAACAGTCATAAATATATGAAAGGAACAGGAAAAATATGAGTATATTATCCCGCTTTTATCCGGATGAATGCAGAGAATCTGTATATACAATGGATTTTGAAGGATATTATCATGAAGGATATAAAGGAATATTGTTTGATATAGACAATACACTTGTGCCTCATGGAGCACCTTCACAGAAAAAGGCTGAACAGCTGTTTGAAAAATTAAGAAAAATCGGATTTGATACATGTCTTATTTCAAACAATAAAGAACCGAGGGTTAAACCGTTTGCAGATGCCGTAAAATCAAAGTACATATTTAATGCACACAAACCTTCGGCAAAAAATTATATAAAAGCAATGAAAATTATGGGTACGACGGAAGAAAATACACTTTTTGTAGGAGATCAGATATTTACAGATGTTTATGGGGCAAAAAAAGCCGGAATACATTCTGTTCTTGTAAAGCCGATTCATCCTAAGGAAGAAATCCAGATAGTCCTTAAGAGAAAACTTGAAAAAATCGTTCTGACATCTTATAACAGGCATTTAAATAAAGTTTAATCCTATAATTTTTTTATTATATTCTTGTATAAATTGGCTGTATTGTGTATAATTAAAGAGCGTAGTTTGTTAAAAATCAATATAAAATTAAAGGAGGAAAATAATGAACAAAAAAAGATTTATTTCAGCATTGCTCGTTGTTGTGATGGTATTTACATCTCTTCATCTTGACAGTATAGATGTAAAGGCAATGACTGAAGCAGATAACAGTATCGTATATTCATATAATGATACTGACAAAACAGCTACCGTTACAGGCTATAATGATGATTCATCAAATCCTGTGACGAGTATAGTAATTCCGGAAACAGTTACAAAGGATAATGTTTCTTATACTGTAAGCAGTATAGAATCCGGCGCACTGACACAGGATAAATGCAGTGCACTCAAAGAAGTGGCTGTACTCGGAGATAAGGTAGAAATCCAGAAAGATGCTTTTGGTAAAGCAGTAGTAGATGGAGAGACTACAGGCGGATTTGTTGTATGGTGTAATGCAGGAAGTACTGCTGAAACATATGGTAATTCTATCGGTGCTACAGTAAAATATCTGAATGTTAAGGATATAGAGATTCAGCAGCCGGTAAAAACTTATTTTTCAGGATGTGAGCCGTTTACAATTACAACAACAATAGCTGCGAAAGATACAGCTACAGCTACTGAAGACATCTTATTTACAATTCCAAAGGAAAGTATGAAATATATATACTTTGTTGGAAATGACGGAAACCCAACCAATACTACAACAGGTACAATCACACAGAATAGTGATGGAACTGCAAAAGTAGAAGCAATGGTTCAGGTATGTACTACAGAAAACATGGATGTACAGGATGCTGAAGTTACAATAACAGCATCATCAAGAGGTACAGGTGAAAATGCTACAAATACATACAATATATATAAGGCTACTTCAACAATCTCACAGGAGATAAGAGTTTTTAAGGTTATCAGAGAATATGATGAAGCTAAAAAGCAGTATATTACACAGGCAGTTGAATCAGGCGAAGGTGTATTGATTAAGGTAGAAGAAGTGCCTTTAGAAGAACTTGAATCAAACGGATATTTTTCAAATAACACATTATATGTAGATAAAGATTACATATTTGCAATAAAAGGTCTTACGGATAATGTATCAGCATATGATTCTATAGGATCTACATGGAATATTTCAACACAGAAAGCTGTTGAAAGTCTTGTTGGAAAAACATTCAATTTTACCAGTGTGTCAGACAAGCAGCTGGAGGCTTATGGTATAGCAGACACAAATGGTAATGAGATAGTAGATGTTGATGCCAGGTTATTAAAATATGCCAATTCAGTCGGTACTACATATACAAGACTTTTCAGTAAAAACAACACATTATCAAAGAATATAAATGTTCAGGTATGTCAGCCAGCAGAATCACTTAAAATGAAATTGAATGGTGCTGAAGTTGAGTATGGTTCATATATATCAGGACTGGTTCAGACATCATATCAGTTATCACATGAATTCACACCTACAAATTCAACAGATACAGTTGTATGGTCATCAGATAACCCGGGTGTTGCTTCGGTAAATGATGGTACAAGCCTTTATCTGAATACAGCGGGTGATGCGACAATAACATGTACTGTAAAAGATTCAAAAAGTGGAAAAAGAAATCTTGCAGGCTGGTTTAAAATCAAGAGTCTTGCAAAATATCAGTATAAGGAAATCGTTTTTGCAAAGGATGATAACAAAAATGAGACCATTACAAAATGTGATATACCTGTAAATGGTGAATATAAAATAATAGTATGTGATGCAAGGGATGGAGTTATATATACACCGGCTGACAGCGAAACGGCTGCTAATGAACCATGTACGTTTAAATCTTCCAATGAATCTGTTGCAAAGGTAGATGAATATGGAACAATAACAGCAGGAGCAAAGGCAGGAACAGCAAAGATCACTGTAATATCTGAAAGTGGTGTAAGCAATATTCTTGAGGTAAATGTATATGCCCCTGTAACGGATATTGTGGCTAATACAATATTTACAGTTCCTATGGGACAGACAAGAGAACTTTCATATTCGTTTAAACCTGCTACAGCTACAGAGGACGTTGTATGGTCAAGCGAGAATAATTCAATATGTGTCGCAGAGGATTATGTAAATGATAACGGAGAGAGAAGCGTAAAAATCAGCGGATTAAAAGAAGGAAAGGCAATGCTTACCGGAAAAACAGTTCAATCCGGTGCAACAGTCAGAATAAATGTTGAAGTTGCTAAACCTATAAATACAGATAAGATATCATTAAATTCAGATCTTAATGATGTTACAACAGATGAAGAGGGAAATACAGTATATAATGTTGCCAAGGGCAATTCGTTTTATGTAAAACCTGTAATTACAAGCAACGACCCTGAGAATCCTACACCAAATGATCTTACAAAATGGACAATTGAGGCAGGACAGGATGTGTGCAATGTATCTTCGGATGGAGGTAATACAGTTACATTTACTGCTAAAAAAACAGGAAAGATTAAAGCTACATTCACCGCATACGGAAAAACACCGGCTGGTGATGAATTTGAGAAAAATGTTTCATTTTATATAAATGTTTATGTTCCTGCGACAAGCGTGGATATAAAGGCCAATAATGCAAGCGCTGATGTGGTAAATGTTGAACTTGGAAATACTGCACAGATTTCGGCAATTCTTACACCGAGTGACAGTACAGACAGTATTTCATGGACTCAGGATAATGATAATGTTGAATTGTCAGTTGATAAAACAGCTTCCGGTGTATCAACGATATTAACGGGAAAAAAAGTCGGTACAACAACATTGACAGCGACTTCTGATTCAGGAAAAGTTGACACAATTAAAGTAAATGTCATCATAAAGGCAGAGAAGATATCTTTCTATCAGCATGGACAGGAAGCTACAAAGGCATATGTTCCGCTTAAAGGTACAGCTGATATTTCTTTAAGTGTATCAAATGATGATGTTACAACAGATAAAACATTTACATGGAGTACCACAGGTAATTCAACATATATTAACATTAAGCCATCAGAAGATGGAAAAAGTGCAGTTATAGAAGGACTTGCTAAAGGAACACAGAAAATTACGGTTACGGCACCGTCGGGTGCAACAGCATCAATTGATGTGGAGGTTGTGGTACCTGCTGAAAGCATAGAACTTAATAATACTGAATTTTCAATATTTAAGGGAGATTCTCCTATAAATGTATTTGCCAATATTTCACCGGCAGAGACAACGGATGTAGTAACATGGAGTGTAGACAAAGAAGGTATTATTAAGATAACAGAGGACAAGGCTAATACAACAACAACTAAGAAGAGCATAACAGTTCAGGGTGTTGAAGTTGGAGAAGTAAAGCTTACAGCTACAACGGTTGACGGACTTACTGCAAGTATGAAGATTACGGTTACTGCAAGAGATATTGTTGATACAACTATATCAGACATACCTGATCAGACATACAGTGGTAGAGAGATTACACCGGGATTCAATGTGGTAAGTGGAAATAAGTCATTAAGATTAAATACAGATTACACAGTTAGATACACCGATAATATAAATGCCGGTACAGCTACTGTCACAGTAGAAGGTATAGGAATATATGCGGGTACAATGACAACTACATTTAAGATTAATCCAAAACAGATCAGCCAGACACAGAATCAGGCAGTAACTGCTGTTAAATATAATGGACAGGCACAGACACCGGAACTTGCACTTACAGATTCAGCAAGCGGAACTGCCGTAACATTGGTTGAAGGCAAGGATTATACTGTTGAATATCTCAATAATACAAATGTTGGAAATGGTATAATCAAATTTACAGGTATGGGTAACTATACAGGTGAGAAGAGTGTTAATTTCCAGATAACAGCAAAGGATATAAGTACAGCTGAAGATGTTGTTATTGAAGATATTCCATCTGTAACATATAACGGAACAGGTCAGATACCGGATGTTGTTGTGAAAGATGGAGATAAGGTGCTTGAGCTTAACAAAGATTATATTGTCGCAGCTGCAGACAATGTAAATGCCGGTACAGCTACAGTAACAATAACAGGAAGAGGTAATTATACAGGTATACTTAAATCGCAGTTTACTATCAACAGAAAGTCATTAAGTAAGGCAAAATTACCGGTGTTTAATAACCAGACATATTGCGGAAAAGCTTTTACCATAACAGGCATGACAGTTGTTGTTGATAATAGAACATTATCTATGAATAATGATTTCAAGGTTACATGTACTAATAATAAGTATCCTGGAAAAGCGACTGTTAAGATAATTGGTATTGGAAACTATAAGTCATCAGCTACAACATCATATATAATATTACCGGCAGCACCTACACAGCCAAAGATTTCATCAAATACAAGCAGTAGTGTAAAATTAAGCTGGAAAAAGTCTGTTAAGGCTACAGGATATTATATATACAAATATGACCAGAAAAAGAATAAATATGTTAAGGCGGCTTCTACAAGAAAGAATTCTGTTACAATAAGCAAGCTTGCTTCAGGAACTAACACAACATTCCAGATATATTCATATGTTAAAGTTGGTTCTAAAGTATATAGGAGTGCTCAGTATGCTACTATTGTTGCAGGAACAAAGACTAAGACACCTTCTATCAAGAAAGTTAAATCTCAGGTTTCTAAGAGTGCAATAATTGAGTGGAAAACAGTAACAGGTGCTGAGGGATACGAGATATACTATTCAACTTCAAAAAATGGTAAATACAAGTTATTTGGAAAAGTTAATGGTGTGTCTTCAAATGTCACAGGCCTTAAAGCAAAGAAAAAATATTATTTCAAAATCAGAACATATAGAACAATAAACGGAAAGGTTTACTATAGTTCATACTCTTCAGTAAAGAGTGCAAAAA